>Ga0247611_10000976_pt1 | contig 53706 bp, 40 predicted proteins | sample 177DNAGHGhighgp2_FD_192422 | JGI IMG/M metagenome (GOLD analysis project Ga0247611, IMG submission 192422) | Sheep rumen microbial communities from Palmerston North, Manawatu-Wanganui, New Zealand - 1770 DNA GHGhigh gp2 | ecosystem: Host-associated > Mammals > Digestive system > Stomach > Rumen... | reverse complement strand
GGATATTAGGTGCTAGGACTGGAGCTTGACATGAAAATATATGATAGAAAAACCGGAGAATATACTGAAATAACTCAATATGGACAAGGAGCACTTAAGTTTTTATACGGGAATTTTCTAGGAAGAGTACTGTTAAAACTTGCGGTATCACCCCTTGTATCCAGGATATACGGTAAGCTTAATGATAGTAAAAAAAGTGCGGAGAAAATCCCGGGCTTTATAGAGAAAAATGGAATCTGCATGGAGGATTTTGAGGACAGGAAGTATTCCTCCTTCAATGATTTTTTTACTAGAAAGCTAAGAAAGGGAGCTAGAATAATCAATAAAGAAAAAGATACTCTTATTTCACCTGCAGATGCAAAGCTCTTAGTTTACCCCGTAAAGGATAAGGCAAGAGTTAAGGTAAAGGGAAGAGGCTATAGTATTTCTGAGCTTACTGGCGGAAAAATAGACACTTCCTCTTATGCAGGGGGAGTCTGCCTTGTTTATAGACTGTGCGTGGATGATTATCATAGATACTGCTTTATAGATGATGGTTATATGAAAAAAAGCTATGTTATAAAGGGAAGACTTCATACAGTAAGCCCTTTATCTAAAGGCTATAAGATATATAAGGAAAATTATAGAGCTGTAAGCATACTTGAAACTAAAGGTTTTGGAGAAGTAATTCACATTGAAGTGGGTGCTCTTTTGGTCGGTAAAATCAAAAATAAAAAGCTAAGGTGCTTTCTTAGAGGTGAAGAAAAGGGATATTTTGAACCAGGCGGCTCCACCATAATTGAAATATTTAAAAAGGATGTAGTCAAAATTGATGAGGATATTTTAGCTCAGAGCAAAAAGCACATTGAGACAAAGGTTTTTTACGGAGAAGGAGTAGGACGCAAATGCTAAAGAGAATTCATATTTACATGAAGGAGAGGTATCCTCTTATTCCAAGGCTTATTTTAGGTCTTATAGTTTTTCTTGAAATACATTTTATAATACTTCTTAATGAAGGAGTGACAAAATTTGATATCGGAATACAGGAGTTCGTCGGGGCTTTTACGGTCTTCGCTTTTTTGCTATGGCTAAGAATAGCTGATGATCTAAAGGATTTTGAAACTGATAAAAAGCTTTTCCCGGACAGACCTCTAGCAAGGGGCAGCGTTTATAAAAAGGATGTAATTATTGTATGTACGCTAGTGCAGGTAATTGCAGCAGTATTAAACATTTTGTTTATGAATAATCTGCTCTTCTTTTGCATTTTATATTTTTATGGATATCTAATGAGCCAGTGGTTCTTTCAGAAGGCAAAGATACAGCCTAGTCTTCCGCTGGCACTTGTTACTCATAATCCGGTGCAGATGTTTGTTAATTTATATATCATTTCCTTTACTGTAATTAAGTATCATCTTCCGGCTGTTACACTTACAACGGTAATGACACTTTGGACTCTTTATTTTCCAGCCCTCATCTGGGAGGTTTCCCGTAAGATAAAGGCTCCTCGTGATGAAAATGATTATACTACCTATTCAAAGCTGTTCGGATATAAGAAATCCACTCGTTTTGTAATGATACTTACCATAGTTGATATTATCACAAATATCATACTTGTATTTAGATTAAATAAAATATCTATTGCAGTATTAGTGCTTTTGGTATCCTGGATGACTTTAAAATTCATACAGTTCATGAAGGATCCTGAGAGGTTCGTGCTCGTAAGTAAGGTTGAAATATATACCTATCTTCAGGAATCCACAATGCTGCTTACGGTAGTTATATTTTTAATATTTGGAAGGATTTAGTATGTACGGAACTAAGGCGGATAATTTAATAAAATTAAGGGATGCAGGTATCAGGGTACCGGGCTTTACGGTTGTCCGTTTTGAAGAGGTGGTGGATACTGACAGGCTAGAGGGCAGTGATGTAAGAAGCGCCATTAAGAGGGGATGGGAGAAGAAGCTAAATCTATCTCCATCTAAGGTATATGCCGTAAGAAGCTCTTGTAATCTTGAAGATGGCGATGCTTCAAGTTTTGCAGGTCAGTTTGATACCTTCTTAAATGTAAAGGAAAAGGACGTAAAGGAAAAGGTCATCTCCTGCATAGAATCCCTTTATAAAGATAACGTAAAGAGCTATATGAGGAAAAAGGGCATCGATGAGAGCGGCGTAAAAATGAACGTAATAGTTCAGGAAATGGTAGAGGCTGACAAGGCGGGGGTTTTATTTACTGCAAATCCCTGGGGGCTCTTAAATGAAAACGTTGTTGTTATAGGAAGGGGAAGCTGCGAGGGTGTTGTATCAGATAGGACAGAGACGACCTCCTATTACTACAATAAGACAGATAAGGTATACTACTATGAAGGTAGAGAAGACCTTCTTGGTGAAAAGGAGCTTGAAGAGCTGGCCCTCATCTCTGAAAAGGCCATGGAGCTTTTTGGGCACTACATGGATATGGAATTTGCGTATAAGAAGGGAGAGCTTTTTCTTCTTCAGGCAAGACCTATCACGACACTAAAGGGAGACTCTCCATTGATTTTAGATAATAGTAACATAGTAGAGAGTTATCCTGGAATATCACTTCCACTTACAATATCCTTTGTCGACCTTGTATATAGCGGGGTTTTTAAGGGTGTAAGCAGAAGAGTTTTGAAGAATGATAAAGAACTCGGTAAGCATGAGGATGTCTTTAAAAATATGGTAGGCCATGCAAATGGAAGAGTTTATTATAAAATCAGTAACTGGTATACCGTGCTTAAGTTTCTTCCCTTCAATAAAAAAATCATTCCTGTATGGCAGGAAATGCTGGGTGTAAAGAATAAGGGATACGATACTACAGATGTAGAATTAAACCTGGCGGTGCGTTTCATGACTTATGTGAATTCATTTTATGAGCTGGTCAGCGTGCCTAGGCACATGAAGGCTCTTGAGAAGAAATTTAAGGAAATTAACCGTGATTTTTATAATAGGGTGGATGACTTAGAGCCTAAAGAGCTGATAGAGCTTTTTGAAGAAATAAGAGAAAAATTGCTTAGTATTTGGGACGTAACTCTTTTAAATGATATGTATGCATTTATATTTACAGGGCTTGTAAAGAGCCGTCTTAAAAAGAAATCAGGCGCAGATGATGGATATGTAAATGAATATATATCAGGCATTTCTAATATTGAGAGCATGAAACCTATAAGAGCGCTCATTGCTCTTTCTTATAAAAAGGATAAGTATTCAGCTAAAGAATTTGAGAGGAGAAAGAGAAAATATATTGAGCTTTACGGAGATAGAAATCTTGAAGAGCTCAAGCTTGAGAGCCCTACCTTTAGAAGTAATCCTGAGCTTTTAGATGAAAGAATAGAGGGCTATAGACAGGATATGGACAAGCTAAAGAAGCTATATCTTAGCATGAAAGAAAAAAAGCAGGCGCCTAAGAATGAAAGGGGAGATCTTTTAACCAGCTTTTTAGCAAAGCGCTGCGCTGTAGGAATAGCAGGAAGGGAAAAATCGAGATTAAATAGAAGCAGAGTATATGGAATGGTGCGCCTTATTTTCACAAAGCTCGGTGAAAGCTATGTGAGGGAAGGATTCCTTGATGATAAAAATGATATTTTCTATCTTACAATAGACGAAGCCTTTGCACTAGCAGAGAGGAAAAGAGAAAAAGCTGATAAAGGAAGTGAAGCTGGTAAGAGCCATGAAGCCGGTGAGGAACGTGAAGTGGATAAAGTCCATGAAGCTGGTAAAACAGATATGAGGAAGCTTGTAGCAGCGCGTAAGGAGGAGTATTTACTATATGAAAAGCTCCCAGCCTATAGCAGACTTATATTTGAAGAAAAGGAATATGATAAGAGGCATAGGTCGATAAATTCTTATCAAAAGAAGATGGATGGAAGCTATCTTCAGGGAATTCCTTGCTCTAAAGGAGTTGTTACGGGAGAGGCGCTTGTAATAAAGAGCATATCGGATGCAAAAAATGTAAAGGATAAGATCTTAGTTACAAAGATGACAGATCCGGGCTGGGTATTTTTGCTTGCAACTGCTAAAGGAGTTTTATCTGAAAAGGGATCCCTTCTTTCTCATACTGCCATCATATCTAGAGAGCTTAAGGTTCCATCTATAGTTGGAGTAGAGAATCTTATGGATACCATCAAAACAGGTGACATTATCAGAATGGATGCAGGAACTGGAAAAGTAGAAATTGTTAGGAGAAAATAAATGGAGTGTATAAGGGTACAAGGGGAAAAGAAATATATAAAAGAATTTCTTATACTCCCAAGGTGTTTATATTCTCAAAAAGAAAATATGGAGAGTGCTTCGTCAGTAAGGGAACTCTTACTTAAAAAGCATGCCTTGTCTGGATATTTTGACCTGGATGCTTATATAATCAGGGACAAGAGAAGGATAGTAGGAAGATTTGCAATAACTACCTACGAGGGAGATGATACGGCTTATTTAGGCTTCTTTGAGTGCAAGGATTCTAAGGAGGCAGCAGCTTTTTTATTTGAAAAGGCAAGGGAAATCAGCAGAGAAAAAAAGTGCAAAAGGATTTTAGGACCTGTTGATGCGTCTTTTTGGATAAAGTACAGACTTAAGATTAATCTTTTTGAGCTACCGCCATATACGGGAGAGCCCTATAACAAGGACTATTATTATAAGCTGTTTCTAGATAACGGCTTTGCGGTGAAGGAGCATTATACTTCGAGCGGCTTTAGGGCTATAGATAAGAGCTATGTCAATGAAAAGTTCGAGAGCAGATACAAGGAATTTTTAGCGAAGGGCTATAGGATAGAGAGTCCTAAAATAGAGGATTATGATAAAGCGATGGGAGATGTCTATACCATGATATCTGAGCTTTACAGCGATTTTCCTGTATTTAAGGCCTTATCCAGGGAGGATTTTGCAAAGACCTTTTCAAGCTATAAGTCGATAATGAATATGAGCATGACTAAAATAGCCTATTATGAGGATAAGGCGGTGGGCTTTTATATAAGCCTCCCGGACTATGGTAATAAGGTCTATCATTTAAACCTCTTTAATCTCTTTAAAATACTAAAAATAAAAAAGCAGCCAAAGCAGTATGTGATGCTCTATATGGGAGTAGATGCAAAGCACAGGGGACTTGGAAAGGCTATCGTTTACGCCATTATGAAGGAGCTGGAGGAAAACGGTCTTCCTAGCATAGGAGCCTTAGCTAGGGACGGAAAGGTGACGCAGAACTATGCGGCTGAAGAAAAGAACAGGATTTATGAATATGTGCTTTTAGAATCAGAGCTATAGAATGCATGAAAGGATGGGCTATGGAAAACGAGTTAGACTATTTTCTGAAAAAGGCATATGATAAATGGGGAGAGAGGAACTATCTTTTTGAGAAAAAGAGTGGTAGCTTTGTCCCTATTACTTTTAAGGAATTCATTGATAAAGTAGGATATTTTTCAAGATACCTTTTGGATAAGGGATATGAAGGAAAATTCATAGGAATATACGGAAAAAATTCAGTGAACTGGATGCTGTGTGATGTCGCGATAATGGGATATGTCGGAAGCAGTGTCGGCTTATCTAAGGATCTATCCTATGAAAATCTTTATTACTGCATAAAAAAAGCGGAGCTATCCCTTCTTATCTATGATGAAGAAAAGGAGACAGTTGTAGAAAAACTTAAAAAGGATTTTCCGGATATTAATTTCCTTTGCATGCAAAAGGAACTAGAGGGCTGCATTCTAGAAGGAAAAAAGAACGACTCAGGCCTTACACCTATGCCAAGAGGAAATAAGCTTCCGGCAAAGGTCGTATTTACTAGTGGAACGACCTCTTTTCCAAAGGCTGTTCTTTTATCTACTCAAAATATATTCTCGGGCTGGAGAGCATTGGCAAAAAGAGTTCCGTTTGGAGAAAAGGATAGATGCTATCTTTTCCTACCGCTAAATCATACTTACGGCGCCATTTATAATTTTCTTTATTCGCTGATTTTTGGTTTTGAGATATATCTTTGCGGAAACCTTTCAGAGATGGCGCAGGAAATGATGCAGACAAGGCCGACAATTTTTTCAGGCGTGCCTATAATATACGAAAGGCTCTATGCCGGCGCATTAGCAGCGGGGATTTCATTAAAGACTCTTATGGGCGGAGAAATGAAATATCTCTTCTGCGGAGGAGCTAGACTCTCTAAAGAATTAAGGGAGAGCTATGTCAGGGAAGGAATGCTTATGATGAATGCCTATGGGCTTTCTGAGACTTCCTCTACTTTTTGTATAGATTATCCGGGAGAGACTGATTTAGAAAGCGTGGGAACCTTGGATGAGTACATTGACGCAAAGGTGATTGACCCTGATGAAGAGGGTTACGGAGAGCTTGCTGCAAAGGGAGATTGTATTTTTCTAGGTTACCTAAAGGATGAGGAGGCGACAAGGGCGGCCTTCAATGAAGACGGATATTTTCTTACAGGAGACATAGGCTGCATAAGAAATAATAAGGTCTATATAAAAGGAAGGAAGGATGCTAAAATAGTACTTCCAAATGGTGAAAAAGTCCTGGTAAAGGAAATTGAAGGAAGGGTCAAGTCTTTAAATGAAAATGTAGTGACTGTAAAGCCTTATGTCAGAAATAATCAGCTTCATGTAGATATTTATGTAAAAGATGAGAGTTTTACTCGCAATGTAAAATTATGGGAGGAATTAATAGGGGAATTTAATAATAGGGCGACGAAATATGAGAGAATAGGAAGCTTTGAAGTCAAAAATAGCGCAGGGCTTCTTAAGTAGAAGAAGAAATGAAAGGTGAATGAAGGTTTGTAATATGAAAAAAGAAAGTCAGGAAAAAAAGACAGAAAAGGTAGAGTACCAAAATGTGGTCGGAGGACAGAACGGCGGTGTTGATGGAAATTTAGCCGCTACTGCCATTGAAAGAAACAAGATCATAATAAGGACTAGCATAATAGGGATAGTTGCTAATGTGTTTCTTGTGGCTTTTAAGGCAGTTGTCGGAATTCTCACGCATTCTATTGCGGTAATTCTAGATGCAGTTAACAACTTAACAGATGCACTCTCTTCTGTAATTACGATAGTAGGAACGAAGCTAGCAGGAAAGATGCCGGATAAAAAGCATCCTATGGGATATGGAAGAATAGAGTATTTGAGCGCGATGATAGTATCTGCATTAGTTCTTTATGCAGGTCTTACTTCTCTTGTAGAATCAATAAAAAAAATAATAAAGCCTGAGAAGGTCGATTATTCCATTGCTTCACTTATAATTATTGCGGCAGCAGTATTGGTTAAATTTTTTCTTGGAAAGAATGTAAAGAGGGTAGGTAAGAAGGTAAATTCTTCTTCACTTGTAGCTTCAGGAGCTGATGCACAAAATGATGCCTTTCTTTCAGCATCAGTTTTTGCATCAGCCATCATCTTTTATTTTACTAAGGTATCACTTGAAGCCTATGTCGGTGTCATTATTTCGGTATTCATCATCAAGGCAGGTATTGAGATGATGATAGATACTCTTAATGATATTCTAGGAAGAAGAACTGACAAAGAGCTTTCAGCTAGAATTAAGGAGCTTATTAATGAAGAGGATGAAGTGCGCGGAGCCTATGATCTTATTGTGAATAACTACGGACCTAATAAGAATTATGCTTCTGTGCATATTGAAATTCCAGATACCCTTACTGCAAATGACATAGATCTTCTAGAAAGAAGACTGCAGATAAAGGTTTTTAAAGAAACAGGAGTGGTTCTTACAGGAATAGGAATATATTCTTACAATACAAAATCGGATGAAGCAGCTATAATAAGAGATGCAGTTAAAGAAAAAATTCTGTCACATGAATGGGCTATCCAGGTACATGGTTTTTATATCGATACAGTCAATAAGGAAATGCGTTTTGATGTCGTTTTAAGCTTTGACATTGAGACTTCAAAGGGACTTACTATCATAAATGAAGAAATAAAGGAATTGTACGGGGATTATAGAGTGTTAGCAGTGCCTGATGTGGATTTTTCGGACTGATTTAAAGACGGATTAAATAAAAAAGGGAGAAAATATGAAGGATTATACACCATCTAATAAGAATATGCAGGAGGAAGCAAGAAGAGTTCTTGAGTTTTTAGCAAAAATAAGCGCAGATAAGATCATAACAGGACAGCACACTCAGACTTTAGATCCGGAAGAGCTTAGATATATTGTGGAAAAGACAGGAAAGCACCCTGCTCTTTTAGGCTTTGAGCTTCTTTCTTATTCATCTAACATAAATTACCTTGATACTGATGAAGAATGCATGAAAGAGGTAGTTGAAAATAATGGAACCTTGAAGGAGGCCTGGGAATGGGCCAGAAAGGGCGGACTTATTACTCTGACCTGGCACTGGTTTTCACCGCTTTATGGAAGGTCTAAGGCTTTCTTTAGTGAAAATACAGAATTTACGGCAGAAATGGCTGTGAAGGAAGGCACTAAGGAATATGAGGCGACAGTAGCTGATATCAGAATGATGGCAGGGCTACTTAGACCATTTGCTGTAAAGCATATACCTATCCTTTGGAGACCACTTCACGAGGGAGAAGGAGACTGGTTCTGGTGGGGAGTATCTGGCTCTGAGCCACTTAAGAAGCTCTATAGACTAATGTATGATATCTTTGTAAATGAATATCATCTCGATAATCTGATCTGGGTATGGAATTCACCAAGAAAAGAGGATTATCCGGGAGATGATGTGGTAGATGTGATTTCAAGAGACATGTACCCACCTGCACATGTCCACACCTCTCAGGCACAGCACTATAATGATCTGATAAAGATCACGGAGGCTGATAAGCCGGTAATAATTGCAGAAACAGGAACTCTTCCAGATGCGAAGGCAATTCATGATGAAAAAATAGGCTGGTCTTCATATATGACCTGGTCTCATGGCTTCTGTGTAGGCAATGAATTCAACGATGAAGAAGAACTGAAGAAAATGTATAATAGTCCTTATGCAATTACATTAGAGAACTTGCCAAAATTGTACTAATTTGTTAAAATAGAATAGGTTTAATTATCACAGCTTTAAATATGATATTTAAAGCTGTGTTTTTGGTATATGTAGCTTTTTTATTTGCAAAGTTTACACGTAGTAGCTTTATGGAATGGTTTTTAATAAGTAAGGCAGGCTCAGCCTAGTGTAGATACTTAGCAACAAAGCAGGTATGGAGAGAAGATGGAAGATAAGAATAATAATGAGCTTTCTGCTATAAGGCAGATAGAAGAGGCAATATGGATGCTTCAAAAGGAGCCGACCGAGGAGATGCTAGCGCATGCTCTGACAGTCATAAGGCACAAGATGAATGAAGGTGTTCAGGTAATAGCAGCAATTAATATTCCTTCTGCAGATAAGATAAAGGAAGCAGAGGATGGAACGCCATATCCGATTACTCCGAGAATTATTCAGATAGCAAATGGAACTAGATGGTGGATGTGCTTTACCTGTTTTGAGGAGGAGCTTCTTGGCAAGGATAAGGACGGTGGTGTAATGTCGACCTTCTGGGTAGATTTGAAGCAGCTCTTTGAAGCGGCTCTTACAGCAGATGATATAAATGGAATTATAATCAACCCGTGGAACAGGACGATTTCCATGGATAAAAAGCTTATTAAAATTACTCTTGGAAAGAAGCAGTAATGCCTTAAGCGGAAAGGACCTAATATTATGATTTATTTTATAGTGAATTTGAGCGGTGGAGGCGGAAGAGCAAAAATGACCTGGAGAAAAATAAAAGAGGCCATTAAGGAGTATGAAGATGGAATCGATGATACCATCGATTATAAGGCTTATCTTACTAAATATGCAGGCCATGCTACAGAGATAGCAAGTAAGCTCTCAGCTAAGATAAAAACCAAAGATCCTGATTCTAATATAATTGCAGTGGTCGGCGGAGATGGGACCATTAATGAAGTCTTAAACGGCATGGATTTTAAAAAGATGAGCCTTGCTGTTATTCCAACCGGCTCTGGAAATGACTTTGTAAGAGGAGTTAAGAGAGAGCAGGATACTGAAAAGGTAGTTAATAAGCTAATTGATGCCGACATGAATAGTGAGCTAAATGAAGAATATTTTGAAAGCATCGATATAGGCCTGTGCCATTTTGATGACGGCAGTAAGAGATATTTTGGAATAAGTGCAGGACTTGGCATGGATGCTATAGTCTGCAAAAAGGCGCTTACGTCAAAGCTAAAGAAGGTGCTTAATAAGATAGGGCTTGGAAGCCTTACCTATTTAGCCATTACGGTAAAGACACTTTTTTCCATGCAGGATACTGATGGAGAACTTGTTTATTATGTAAAGGACTATTCAGGAAAGCATGTAGAAACTGCAAGGCTTAAGTTCGATAGACTTATTTATTCGGCATTTATGAATCTTACCTCAGAGGGAGGCGGTGTTAAGATGGCTCCTGGCGCGGATTATAAGGATGGAAAGCTGAATACCTGCGCAGCATACGGTTTATCGAGGTTTGCAGCCTTTTGTAAACTGCCGTTTCTCACAGCTGGAAAGCATGTAGGCTTTAAGGGTTTTGAGGTCTCTGCAGCAGATAAAATGGAAATAAGCCTTGGCGAAGAATTTACCTGTCATACAGACGGAGAATATGCCGGAGAGCATTCTCATATGGTAGTTACCTGTGAAAAGGGTGTACTTAGACTTTTAAAATAGTAAAGGAGATGCATATGAAGGTTTTACTTGTAATTGACATGCAAAATGATTTTATTGACGGAGCACTTGGAACTAAGGAAGCTGTAGCAATAGTTCCAAATGTAATTAAGAAGATAAAGGAATTTGACGGCGTGGTATACGCAACAAGAGATACTCATGAGGAAAATTACCTTGATACCCAGGAGGGAAAGAATCTTCCTGTAAAGCACTGCGTTAGAGGAAGCGAGGGCTGGCAGATCCAAAAGGACATTCAGGCGCTTTTAAAGACAGAGCCTATTGATAAGCCTACCTTTGGTAGTACAAAATTAGGTGAGCTTTTAGTTAAGGAAAATGAGAAGGAAAAGATAGAGAGCATTACGCTTGTCGGTCTTTGCACGGATATCTGCGTAATCTCAAATGCGATGATCGCTAAGGCAAATCTTCCAGAGGTGCCTATTTATGTAGATGCAGCCTGCTGTGCGGGTGTAACACCTGAGAGCCATAAAAGAGCACTTGCAGCCATGGGACCATGTCAGATTCATGTTTTAAATGCATAACTTTAGTGTTTTTTACCCAGGCTGATGCATTTTGATTTGAGGTTTAAGTGTATTTAAGGAAATAGGAAATTGTATTGCTTGATGTTTAAGCATGTTTAAAGAAATAGGAAAGAATCAATATCTAGGGGAAAATATAAAAGGAAGTTGGAGAAATACGATGAGGTTTGTTATACAGGTGGTTTCAGAGGCTGACGTAAAGGTCGATGGTGAAATCAAGGGAAAGATAGGAAAGGGCTATATGGTCCTTATCGGAGTAGGCAAAGAGGATAATAAGGAAATGTGCGATAAAATGGTCGAAAAAATGCTTAAGCTTCGTATATTCCAGGATGAAAATGGTAAGACAAATCTTTCGCTTAAGGATGTAGAAGGAGAACTCCTTCTTATTTCGCAGTTCACCCTCTATGCAGACTGCAAGGGGCAGAACAGACCGAGCTTTATGAAGGCGGGAGCGCCTGATGTGGCAAACGAACTGTATGAATATATCATTGATAAGTGCAGGGAATCGGTGAAGGTAGTTGAAAGGGGCGTATTTGGAGCTGACATGAAGGTGTCGCTTGTAAATGATGGTCCATTTACTATCATACTTGATTCAAACGAACTCTTTAGTAAATGATAAAAAGCTGACTTCTGATTATACAGATAGTCAGCTTTTTGAATAATTGATCAAAATTAAAAGAGTGAATCGTTATTAAAGGATAATGATGAAGGAGTTGATTCATACGAGGTTCCTTTAAATAATCCGAAGCTTTTTACGAACTGCATTGGGATTTTAAAGCCACGCAGTCCGAATCTGTTCTTGACAGATACGAGGGTGATATTGGAGATAGGAAGTGCAGTCTTTTGAAGGAAGGATTCCACTCTATGAGGACCGCCTTCGGTTTTGCCCTCTACAAGATTTGAAAACTGAAGTCCCCAGATGACATCGGCGTATGAAATAAAATCATTATTTTCATAAGATTTTACTGATACGTTCTCGGCAAACTGGCTTAAAGCATGCGTGTATGAAACGAACACAGGAACTGCATGCGTATCTACAAATTCACGCAGCTTTAACATTATTGATGGATCATACTTTGCAGCGATATCTAACGAATCGAGAAAGATAATCGGCGTGGCATTTTCGTTATAGGTTTTTAAGGTGCCATCTTCGTTTGCATCTGACTGACCTAATTTTGGAAAAGCATTAGGAGAAGGCAGGTCACGGCTGAAGGTTATATTAGGGAAATCGGTGAAGGTTAAATGTGACGTATCCTTGAGTGGCTGTGTTTCAGCAAGTGACAATAGACGAAGATACACCTGATTGATACTATGCCCATAACATATATAATGGACCTTGAAATTGTTTAGCATGGCATTATAGGCAAGCTGAACCAGAAAACTGGTCTTGCCTATTCCAGGAGCGCCTCCTATAATATATATGCCGGGTTTGAAATCCTGCTTTTTGTCAAGCATCGCTATGCCAGATTTGAAAATATGGCTATCAGAATATAACATATATTCATAAAGAACCTTATGAAATTCCATTGAAGGCATACCCTCTGCCATAGCCTTAAGACCTTCTTTTAATGTTGCCATAGGCGTTACCTCGTAAAAAAAACTTGAAAAAATTATAAAAATATGATATATAATTTTACCAAATTTTGCTGAATATTGCAAGTAAAATCTAAAAAAAAATGAAACTTTGAAAGATAATCCACACAAATGGAATTAATTGATGTTGCAAGATATTTATATATGTGTTAAAATTGCACTGTTGTTTGTAACAATTTTTAAGTGAAAAGGAAATTGGCATATGAAGGGCAAGGCGGATAATAAATTTAAAATGGTCTTATTTGACCTAGATGGAACACTTCTTCCAATGGATATGAAGGAATTTTCCTATGGCTATTTTGGAGATATAATGAAGAGGGCAGTTCCTGCCGGTTATGAGCCTCAAAAACTTATAGATACAATATGGAAGGGCTGCGCTGTTATGGCACTTAATGATGGCAGCAGATTAAATAGAGAGGTTTTTTGGGATAATTTTGCTGACACTTACGGAGAAGAGCGCAGAAAAGATAAACAGATTTTTGACGATTTTTATGCTACTGATTTCAGAAATGCAAAAAGATTCTGCGGATATAATCCAAAGGCTGTAGAAGCAGTAAAAAGAATAAAGGAAATGGGCTATAGAGTAGCTCTGGCTACAAACCCTATTTTTCCGGAAGTAGCAACCAAAATAAGACTTGATTGGTTAGGACTTTCCTTTGATGACTTTGAGTTAGTTACTACCTATGATAATTGCTGCTACGCTAAGCCTAATCTAAAATATTATATTGATGTTACTGATAGACTCGGAGTAAAGCCTGAGGATTGCCTGATGGTAGGTAATGACGTTGGCGAGGATATGGTTGCAAGGAATCTTGGAATGGAGGTATTCCTTATAACCGACACCATGATCAATAAAGAAAATAAAGATATTTCCGTTTATCCAAATGGAAGCTTTGAAGATCTTATGGAGACTTACTTTTAAATTCTATAAATTGCCATCTAGCGGCGCTAGATGGCAATTTTTTTTTTACCTAAAAAAGCACATAAAAAATTTTTTTTTATGGGAAGTGAAAAAAGTGCTTGACATATTTGTTAGCATATGCTAATATATGTTCAGTTAGTTAACACTAACACATACATACAAATCACATTCTCCTATTTTTTGAGCCGCAGAAAAGCCAGCTGCGGCTCAATTTTTGTTTTTTTCTTTTACATTCTTTCGTATCCGTATTAGAAGAAATCGTTATCAATTGTTCTGTGTTCTCCTTCGTTTTTATCCGTTATTCTTCTTGCCCCATTTTCATTGTACAAATTGGGGCAAAATCGGGGCAAAATATTTTAGGATGTATTTTGAGAATTATAGTAAGAAGTATTGGAAAGTATTGGAAGAAACGCTGCAGGCTGATATGGGGCGCTAGAGGGTGTTTCGGAGAATTCTAAAAAAAAATTGCCAAAATTAATGTAACAAATGTAAGAATTTTTGTACTTTATTTTTTTTCTTAATTTACTTGCATTTAATGTTAATAAAGTGTAGAATAGTGGATAGATGTGGATATGGCTTTGACTTACTGTCAGACGTTCGCCGGAGCCGCCATTCAATAAACATTCTTAATGGAGGACAACATGAAATTTGGCTATTTTGATGATGCAAACAAAGAGTATGTCATCACTACACCACAAACACCTTATCCATGGATCAATTATCTTGGATCGCAGGCATTTTTTTCATTGATCTCAAATACAGCAGGCGGCTATAGCTTCTATAAGGACGCAAGACTCCGCAGAATCACACGTTATCGTTATAACAACGTTCCACTTGACCTTGGCGGTGGAAGATACTTCTATATATTTGATGATGGTGACATCTGGTCACCAGGCTGGGCTCCTGCAAAGGCAAAGCTCGACTTCTATGAGTGCCGTCATGGTATGGGTTATACAACCATCACAGGTGCTAGAAATTCAATCGAAACATCAGTTACCTTCTTCGTACCACTCAACTTCAATGGTGAGGTTCAGAAGGTTTCAATTTCAAATAATTCACCAAAGCATAAGACAATCCGTCTTTTCTCATATCTTGAATGGTGTCTTTGGGATGCTCAGGACGATTCAACTAACTTCCAGAGAAACTTCAACACAGGTGAGGTTGAAATCAAGGGCTCTGTAATTTATCATAAGACAGAGTACAAGGAGAGACGTGATCATTACGCATTCTATTCTGTAAATTCTCCTATTGAAGGTTATGATACAGACAGAGAGACATTTGTTGGTACATACGGCGGCTACGAGCTTCCAAGAGTCGTAGAAAAGGGCGAGCCAGCAAATTCAGTTGCTGATGGCTGGTCACCATGTGCAAGCCATTGCATCGAAATCGAACTTAAGCCAAATGAGAAGAAGGATTTCGTATTCGTACTTGGATATGTTGAGAATCCTGTTGATCAGAAGTTCGAATGGCAGGTAGGCGCTGTTGATACAAAGGGACTTGTTCAGTCACATACAGCTCCAAATGACACTAACGTTATTAATAAGAAGAAGGCTGAAGAGATGATTGCTAAGTTCGACACAGCTGAGAAGGCTGATGCTGCACTTGCTGAGCTCAAGGCTGATTGGGACAGACTTCTTTCAAAGTATCATGCTGAAACAGGCATTGACAAGGTTGACCGCATGGTAAATATCTGGAACCAGTATCAGTGCATGGTTACTTTCAACCTTTCAAGAAGCGCTTCTTACTTTGAGTCAGGTATCGGTAGAGGAATGGGCTTTAGAGATTCTAACCAGGATCTTCTTGGCTTCGTTCATCAGATTCCAGACAGAGCAAGAGAGAGAATCATCGACCTTGCTTCAACAGAGCTTCCTGATGGTGGTGCATATCATCAGTATCAGCCTCTTACAAAGAAGGGTAATGATGCTATCGGTTCAGGCTTCAATGATGATCCATTATGGCTTGTACTTGCAGTTTGTGCATATATCAAGGAAACAGGCGATTTCTCAATTCTCGATGAGGTAATGCCTTATCAGAATGATGAGAACAACAAGGCTAGCCTTGCTGATCACATCAAGAGAGCTTTCAATCATGTTATAAATAATGTTGGTCCTCACGGTCTTCCACTTATTGGACAGGCTGACTGGAACGATTGTCTTAACCTTAACTGCTTCTCTGAAGTTTCTGGTGAGTCATTCCAGACACTTAAGGGCAAGGACGGTAAGACAGCTGAGTCTGTAATGATCGCTGGTATGTTCACATTCATCGGTGAGCAGTATGCAGATCTTATGGCTAAGGCTGGCAATGCTGATGAGAGCAAGAGAGCAGCTGATGAGGTTGCTAAGATGCGTGATGTTGTTATGGAGCACGGCTGGGATGGCAAGTGGTTCCTTAGAGCATACGATCATTTCTCAAGGCCAATCGGAACAGATAAGAATGAAGAAGGTAAGATCTTTATCGAGTCACAGGGCTTCTGTGCACTTGGTAAGTGCGGATATGAAGATGGCAAGGCTAAGATGGCTCTTGACAGTGTTGAGGAAAAGCTTGGTACTAAGTACGGATATGTACTCAATAATCCAGCTTTCACTCATTACTATGTAGAGTATGGTGAGATTTCAACATATCCAGGTGGATATAAAGAAAATGCTGGTATCTTCTGCCATAACAATGCATGGATTTTCTGCGCCGATGCCTTCCTTGGAAATGGTGACAGAGCATTTGATTATTATACAAGAATTGCTCCTGCATATACTGAGGAGTATTCAGATATCCATCGTACAGAGCCATATGTTTACTCACAGATGGTTGCTGGTAAGGATGCTAAGAGATTTGGTGAGGCTAAGAACTCATGGCTTACAGGTACAGCTTCTTGGAACTTTGTAGCTATTTCTCAGTACATCCTTGGCGTACAGCCAGATTATGATGGACTTAAGATTGATCCTTCAATTCCTCATACATGGGATGGATTCAAGGTATCAAGACAGTTCAGAGGTGCAACCTACGATATTACCGTATCAAATCCAGATCATATCTGTAAGGGTGTTAAGAGTGTTACTGTTGACGGCAAGGCTATTGATGGTAATGTTCTTCCAGTATTTGCAGATGGTAAGGAGCATAAGGTAGAGGTTGTTCTTGGCAACTAATGCTTTGAAAATTTAATATGATATCTTTACTGGCTGACTGTCTGATAATACCAGGCGGCCAGCCAGTATTTAGTTTTAGGGAAAGGAGCTTTGAATATGGATGAGAAGATAGCTGAGCTTAAGAAGCTTGTGGATTCTTCAAATAGAATCGTGTTTTTTGGCGGAGCGGGTGTTTCTACTGAAAGTGGTATTCCGGATTTTAGAAGCGAGGATGGACTTTATCATCAGAAATTCAAATATCCTCCTGAAATGATGCTTTCACATAGCTTTTATGTAGGACATAAAAAAGAGTTTTATGAATTTTACAGAGAGAAGATGCTCTGCCTTGATGCAAAGCCTAATATTGTTCATAAGAGGTTAGCTGAACTTGAGGCTGAGGGCAAGCTTATTGCTGTAGTTACTCAAAATATCGATGGTCTTCATCAAAAAGCGGGAAGCAAAAAGGTATATGAGCTTCATGGCAGTGTTTTAAGAAATTATTGTAGTAAATGCGGGAAATTTTATCCTGTCGCATCTGTATTAAAGGATTGGGATAAGGATATGGAGTCTCTTGATTCTTTGAGTGAAAGCTTAAAGGAATATGATGAGCCGGGAAAGAGGTCTTATCTTGAGGACGGCGTTCCACGCTGCGAATGCGGCGGTGTCATAAAGCCGGATGTTGTGCTCTATGAGGAGGGGCTCGATGATGAAACTGTATCGGGTGCTGTAAATGCGATTGCTAGTGCAGACCTTCTTATAATAGGAGGAACTTCGCTAAATGTTTACCCGGCAGCAGGGCTTATCAATTATTTCAGAGGAGGAAAATCAAGGCTTGTTCTTGTAAATAAATCCGCTACACCTTTTGATAGATCTGCTGGAATTGTGATAAATGATTCACTCGGAAAGGTATTTTCCCAGATTTAGTTAAAATGTTAGTTTAGTATTTAGTTAATTATTTAATGAACGATTAAATTAAATAGTGAAATAAATATTAAATTTCCACTTGAATATTGATTTGTTTATGCAAATGAGTTATAATGTGAAAGGCATTTAAGTGATAAGCAAAATAGTTTAGTTTTTGCTATCTTTCTTCACTTTGACGAATTTGAGCTACAATTTTAGTAAAAATAAACAAATTATATTACAGGAGGAATATGAAGCTATGAAGTTTTTTATTGACACAGCAAATGTTGATGAGGTAAGAGAAGCAGCTGATATGGGAGTTATTTGTGGTGTTACTACAAACCCATCTCTCATTGCTAAGGAAGGTAGAGATTATGCAACAGTTCTTAAGGAAATTGCTGCAATAGTTGATGGTCCTATTAGTGGTGAGGTAAAGGCTACTACAGTTGATGCAGAAGGAATGATCGCTGAAGGCAGAGAGATTGCAAAGCTACATAAGAATATGGTAGTTAAGATCCCTATGACAACAGAGGGTCTTAAGGCCGTTAAGGTATTAAACAGCGAAGGAATCAAGACTAATGTTACTCTTGTATTCTCAGCAAATCAGGCTCTTCTTGCTGCAAGGGCAGGTGCTACTTATGTTTCACCTTTCCTTGGAAGACTTGATGATATTTCTCAGCCGGGTATTGATCTTATTAATACTATCGCCACAATTTTTGATAATTATGAGGATATCAATACAGAAATCATTGCGGCTTCAATCAGAAATCCTATCCACATCACAGATTGCGCTTTAGCAGGTGCTGATATCGCAACAGTTCCTTATAAGGTAATTGTTCAGATGACAAAGCATCCATTAACAGATTCTGGTATTATTAAGTTCCAGGATGATTACAGAGCAGTTTTCGGAGATAAGTAAGATTAACTGTTTCCGAGCAAAAAAGTTTAGAGAAATATAGATCGGAGAAAAAAATGAAAGATATCGATACAATGTCAGTTAACGCCATAAGAGTACTTTCAGCAGATGCCATTCAGAAGGCAAAGAGCGGACATCCAGGTCTTCCACTTGGTTGTGCTGCAGTTGGCTATGAGCTCTGGGGAAAGATAATGAATTTCAATCCGGAAGATGTAGATTGGCTCAATAGAGACCGTTTCATCCTTTCAGGCGGACATGGTTCAATGCTTCTTTACTCACTTCTTCACCTTTTCGGCTTTGGCCTTACAAAGGAAGATTTAATGCAGTTCAGACAGCTTGATTCATTGACACCAGGTCATCCTGAGTATAAGCATACTCGCGGTGTAGAGGCTACAACAGGTCCTCTTGGCGCAGGTATGGGTATGGCTGTTGGTATGGCAATAGCTGAAGAGCATTTTGCAGCAAAGTTCAATAAGCCTGGATATCCTGTATTCGATCATTATACATATGTATTAGGCGGCGATGGATGTATGATGGAAGGTATTTCATCAGAAGCCTTCTCACTTGCTGGTACACTTGGACTTTCAAAGCTTATAGTTCTTTACGATTCAAACAAGATATCTATTGAAGGATCAACAGATATTGCTTTTACTGAAAATGTTCAGAAGCGTTTTGAAGCCTTTGGTTTCCAGACACTTATGGTTGAAAATGGAAATGATCCAGAGGAAATCGGAAATGCTATTAAGGCTGCTCAGGCAGATAAGGTACGTCCTTCACTTATTACAATTAAGACAAAGATCGGTTGGGGATGTCCTGCTAAGGAAGGAACAGCTAAGGCTCATGGTGAGCCTCTCGGAGATGAGAATGTAGCTGCTCTTAAGGAAAATCTTGAATGGCCTTCAAAGGAACCTTTCTTTGTTCCTGATGAGGTTTATGATAATTATAAGAAGCTTGTCTCTGATAAGAAGCCGGCTTATGATGAGTGGCAGAAGATGTTTGCAGAATACTGCGAAAAGTTCCCTGAGATGAAGGAAGCTCTTGATAAGGAATTTGATCCTTCTGTTGCAGAGGCTCTTATCGATGATGAAGATTACTGGAAGTTCGAGGATAAGCCTCAGGCAACTAGAAATCTTTCAGGTGATGTTATTAACAAGCTCAAGGACAGAATTCCATCACTTATGGGTGGTTCTGCAGACCTTTCACCTTCTACAAAGACTGAGATGAAGGGTGAGCCATATTTCTCAAAGGATAATAGACTTGGAAGAAATATGCATTTTGGTATCAGAGAGCTTGCAATGGGTGCCATCGGAAATGGTATGATGCTCTCAGGCCTTCGCGCTTATGTTTCAACCTTCTTTGTATTCTCAGATTACTTAAAGCCAATGGCTAGACTTGCTGCTATCATGAAGATTCCTACAATCTTTGTTCTTACACATGATTCAATCGGTGTAGGCGAGGATGGACCTACTCATGAGCCTATCGAGCAGCTTGCCATGTTCAGAGCTATGCCTAACTTCAACGTATGGCGTCCTGCAGATGCTACAGAGACACTTGCAAGCTGGTATGCAGCAGTTACAAGTAAGGAAACTCCTAATGCCATGGTATTTACAAGACAGAATCTTCCACAGCTTAAGGGTTCTTCAAAGGAAGCTTTAAAGGGCGGATATGTTTTAGTAGATTCAGACAAGGAAACTCCAGATGCAATTGTAATTGCTAGCGGTTCAGAGGTTCAGCTCGGTGTTGAAGCAAAGGAAGCCTTAAAGGCAGAGGGTATTGATGTTCGTGTTGTATCAATGCCATGTATGGATGTATTCGATGCTCAGAGCGATGAATATAAGGAAAAGGTTCTTCCTAAGTCAGTTCGCGCAAGAGTTGGTGTAGAGGCTCTTTCAGATTTCGGTTGGGGCAAGTACATCGGTCTTGATGGAGAAATGGTATCAATGCATTCATTTGGTGCTTCAGCTCCAGCAAATCTTCTTTTCGAGAAGTTCGGTATTAATACAGATGCTGTTGTAGCAGCTGTTAAGAAGACTTTAGGAAAGTAATATTTTTACAATAATTCTATTAAATAATCTAGGCCTGCGGGGAAATAAAAGCCCTGCAGACCTTTTTGTATCGCGAAAATATTGATTAGGCTAATTTTTAATGTTGACATATTTATGTTTTTAGAATATAATATGAGGCGTAGCTTTACAATTTTCCGTGCAGCCGGGGAGATAGCGGTGCCCTGTACCTGCAACCCGCTATAGCAGGGGTGATGGATTGTTGCGGCTCCATTTTGCAGGGCAGCCCTTTGAAAGTGGCGTTGACGCCGGGGTCCTGCGCAACGGGATACCATGAACCGTGTCAGGGTAGGAATACAGCAGCACTAAGTGGAGCGTTTCGTGTGCCGCGGGGAAGCCTTAGCCGAGTTAACTACAGAGGTAACGCCTGTGATGTGGTTTCAAGGCAATCCGCACGGATTTTTAATGAGACTTTAGGCCTCCGTTGCAATTGTACGGAGGTTTTTATTTGCTCTATCGCTAAATGTTGCAGAAATGTTACATAAAAGTTAAGAAAAAGACATCATCTTTGAAAGGAAAACATGCTTAAAGTAAATGGAATTTATAAAAAGTATGGAAATAATGAAGTTGTATCGGACCTTTCTTTTGAAATAGGGGAGGGTGAAATTTTTGCGCTCCTTGGAGATAATGGTGCAGGAAAATCTACTACCCTTAAGATGATAGCTGGAATAATAAAGCCTGATAAAGGTACTATTAAGCTTGACCTTATAGACAGCGTTAGAGATAATAAAAAATATTTGAAAAATATAGGCTATGCGCCTCAGGATATAGCATTATATGGTAATCTTACAGGTTACGATAATCTTACTTATTTTGCATCACTTGCAGGTGTTCCTAAGAATGATTTTAAAAAAAGGATGGAGGAAGCCATAGATGCAGTTTCGCTAGATGAAAAAATCCTTGCTAAAAGGGTAAAGGATTGCTCAGGCGGAATGCAGAGGAAGATCAATTTAGCGGTGGCTATAATAAATAAGCCAAGGCTTCTGGTTATGGATGAATCATTTGTAGGAATGGATGAGGGAACTAGAGAAAAACTGATTTCTTCATTAAAGAAGTATTCAGGAGAGGGAATGTCAGTTCTTTATGTAGGGCATTACCTCGAAGAGGCCGGATTGTTCTGTGAAAGAGCACTTGTGATCAAGGCCGGCAAGGAAACTATGAGTGGAAATATTAAAGAGCTTTTGGATAAAGTAAGTGGAGGAAAAAATGGGCAGGCAGGAAAAGGAATTTAATAAAGGACTTGAATATGTTCGTGAGCTTGCTAATCGCGGAGATTATAGTCATGCGCTTGATGAGATGGAAATACTTGACATGTCGTATTTGTCAAACGCACGTGACTATTCGCTTGTTGCGAAGGTATATGAAGAAAATGACCATCTTATTGAAGCTATTTCTTACTACGAGAAATCTCTTGCAAAGTTTCAGTCTGCTAGTGTTTTAAAGAGACTTATCGATCTTTGCATAGAAGAGAGACAGTTCGTAGTTGCTGCTGACTATTTAAAAGAGTATAGAGAGGTAGATCCGGTTGATACGGATTCATCTATTTTTCAGTATAAGATAGATGTTGAAACTGGAAAGACCATTGATGTTTTAATAGAAGATCTTGAGACCTATATAAAGGATGTAGGTTGTGATGATTACTATGGATATGTGCTTGCTCTTCTTTATGTAAAGAAGAAAAAGTATGCAAAGTGCAAGGATCTTTGCGATAATATCGTGCTTTGGTTCGATGGCTCTGATTATGCTGATTATGCTAAGCAGCTGAAGTCGTTCATAGAAGATTATGAGAGCGGTGAAGAAAAGCCGGGCAGAGCAAAAATGATAAAGCAGTTCTTCAGAAATGCCGAGATAGATGAAGGCATAGGCGGAACAGCTGACGATTTATCTGAGTTCGGTATTGATAATAAGAATTATAAATTAGAGGATGCCGTTGCTGCCATAGATAGGGAGCAGGAAAAAGAAGATAATAGATTAAATAATCAGATTCCTAATTTCCTTAAGTCAAGAGCCGTAGAGCAGGACGAGGATGAATATGAAGAGGATGATGAGGATGGTGAGAGTGTAGATCAGACTGAAGAAGATTTAGATGATAGTGAAAATGGCACTAATAATGAAGTAACTAATAAAGTGGCTAATAAAGAAGCTTCTCAGGAGACGGGAAGTTTTGAAGCTGTTAAAATGCGTACTACTGAAATTCTTCCAGATGCTGCTGAAAAGCAGGAGGATTTATTTCAGGATTATGACGAGGAAAAGCCGTCACCATTAGTAGATGATATTTTTGGTGATGAACCTGTTAGAAAAAAGAAGAATAGAGGCGGCTTTAGAAAATTCCTTGATATCCTTTTTAAGCCGGTAAGCGACGAAAATGATGATATCCAGGATGAAATTGAATATCAAAATTATCTTGCTGAGAAAAATGCCCTTGAGCTAAAGAGTGAAAATGAGGAAACTGAGAATGAGCTTGAAAAGCTTGATAAATATGGTAATTACAGCCATATTGATGAGGAGTTCGAAGATGAAAATGAGCCATCAGACTCAGAAGATGAACAGAAATTAGAGGAAACTGCAGATAATTTCTCAGAGAGAGATGAAAATGCTAGCGGAAAAGAAGACTCCTCAGAGGAAGGCTCAGAAAATGCTAGTGGAAATGAAGACTCCTCAGAGCAAGGTTCAGAAAATGCTAGTGGAAAAGAAGACTCCTCAGAGGAAGGCTTAGAAAATGCTAGCGGAAATGAAGAAGGCTCTTCAGGGGAAGATGCAAAGAAAGCCTTGGATAGTGCTAGTGAGAATGAGCTTGCGTCTATAGATGATGGAAATGCGGATGCTTTTGAAAAGGCTGATGCTCCTGAAAAGAAAGATGCTTCAAAAGAAAATGCTTCTGATGATTATGATGTAAAGCTTAAGATAGATATCTCAGATGATAATGATGATTATGTAAAGGACATCGCTAATACTGTTTCAAAGGCTTACTTAGAGGACAGAGCTGAAAATGAGGCTAAAAGAGCCATAGAGGAAGCTAGAGAGAAGGAAGCTGAAAAGAGAATTGCCGAAAAGAAGCTCGAGGAAGAAAAGAGAGCTAAAGAAGAAGAGCAAAAGAGACTTGAGGCTGAAAAAGAAGCTGAGAGAATAGCAGAGGAAAAGGCCAAAGAGGAGCAGATGAGAGCTGCTCAGAGAGCTGAAAGGGAAGAGAAGGTAGAGCTATATGGCTATCCTGCAAGATTCCCATACCTTACAGAGAAGCTTGAAGAGGCAACTTATGGCAAAATTGAAAATGCTGATTTCCATTACTATTTCGGAAATCTGTATGTTTCAGATAAATCAAATGTTCAGCTTGTAAATGCAGTCAGAAAGTTTGTTGATGGAACTGGAAATTACGCTCTGTTTATTTCATGTAATGACAGATTTGAGGGCGTTAAGTTCGCAAAGTCCTTTGTTAAGATGGCAGTTGTTGCAGGAATTGTAAAGGATGGAAAATGTGCAATTACTGATGCTGCAAAGGTAAATAATGATGCACTTCTTTCACAGGGAAAATCATTGTATGGAAAGTCTATCATTATTGAAGGTGCATCGGGAATGATGGAAAAGACTGTTGATCAGTTAATCAGCTTCATGGGTGATGCAGATAAGCCTACACCAGTGATACTTGTTGATTCTTTTGCAGGAATGGGCAAGATTTACGAGGGCAAGAGACAGTTTACTAGAATATTTGAAAATAGACTTATAATCAAGGATCATAACGTTAATGAATATATTAATATGGTATTCTATGAATTATATAAGTCAGAATATGATATTGAAAAGCAGGCGGCAAAGCTGATAGAGGAAAAGTGCAGAGAATTCGGAGATTATAAGAGTCTTGGAAGATTCACTGTCAATATCATAAAGAACGCGGTAAAGCGCGGCGAGGAAGAACTGCAGAGTGCAGGAAAGAAGGGACTTAATAACAGGATATCTACCATTCTTGTAAGTGATGTCGAGAATGCTGGTATCTGATAAGTCTTTCGGGGGTTATGATGAAATCTAGGAATAATATAGTTCTGATAGGAATGCCTGGAGCAGGAAAAAGCACAGTAGGAGTTGTTCTTGCTAAGATGCTTGGTCTTGAATTTATAGATGCAGACATTGTTATTCAGAAAAAAACAAAGAAAAAGCTCTATGAGCTTTTGGATGAGCATGGACTAGACGGCTTTAGGGAAATCGAGGATGACATAAATTATGAGATTTCACCTGAAAATGCAATTGTAGCAACGGGTGGAAGCGCTGTATATTGCAGACGTGCAATGGAGCACTATAAGGAAAATGCATATGTTGTCTATATAAGGATTTCCTGTGAAGAACTAAAGAACAGGCTTGCAGACCTTCATCAAAGAGGTGTTGCGATAAAGCCTGGAGAAACTCTTGAAGATCTTTATAGTGAAAGGTTGCCTTTATATGAGCAATATGCTGATATAACCGTGGATTCTGATGCAGGTATTTCAGCAATAGCACACAAAATTAAAAATATACTTGAAAAAATGCGGTAAATGTTGTAAAGTTAATTTAAGTGTAACATTTTGTCTAATATAAAACTTTTACACTTTTGGTAGAGGAGATTTATGAGAGGCTTCATAATAAAAGGCGGTGCGCCGTTAGCCGGCGAGGTAATTATTGATGGAGCAAAGAATGCAGCACTTGGAATTCTTGCTGGTTCATTGCTTACTGACGATGATATAATAATAGAGAATATTCCGGATGTTTCCGATATCAACCTTATGATAAAGGCTATCGGAAATACTGGTGCGCGCGTTGATAGACTTGATGCGCATTCTGTGAGGATTAATTGCAGTACCATAGAGACCTATGCTCTTGATAATGACGATATAGGAAAAATGAGAGGCTCATACTATTTCATTGGCGCTTTACTTGGAAAGTATAAGCAGGCAAGTGTTGCATTCCCTGGCGGATGCGACATAGGCTCAAGACCTATAGACCAGCATATTAAGGGCTTTGAAGCGCTGGGCGCAAATATCAAGGTCGAGTCTGGAATTATTGAAGCAAGTACCAAAGAGCTTAAGGGAAATCATATATATCTTGATAGTCCATCTGTAGGTGCTACAATCAACATAATGCTTGCAGCAGTTCTTGCAAAGGGACAGACAATTATTGAAAATCCAGCAAAGGAGCCTCATATAGTTGACGTTGCGAACTTCCTTAATAGTATGGGAGGCAATGTAAAGGGTGCTGGTACTGATGTAATCAGAATAAAGGGAGCTGAAAGACTTCATGGAAGCACTTATTCTATTATACCAGATCAGATTGAAGCAGGTACCTATATGATTGCAGCAGCTGCTACTAGAGGAGATGTTGTAATAAAGAATATAATACCTAAGCATTTAGAGGCTATTTCAGCAAAGCTTGTTGAAATAGGTGCAGAGATAGAGGAATCAGATGATTCAATCAGAGTTGTTGCGACAAAGAGACTTTCTCATACTAATGTAAAGACTCTTCCTTATCCGGGATTCCCAACGGACATGCAGCCTCAGATAAGTACACTTCTTGCTCTGTCAGAAGGTACTAGTATAGTCACAGAAACTATTTTTGACAATCGCTTCAAATTTGTTGATGAGCTTGCAAGAATGGGAGCACATATAAAGGTAGAGGGAAATTCAGCTATCATAGAAGGTGTTGATCGCTTATCAAATGCTAGAATATATGCACCGGATCTTCGTGCAGGTGCAGCACTTGTAATTGCAGGTCTTGCTACTGAAGGAATAACGACAGTGCAGCAGATCGAATACATTGAAAGAGGCTATGAGCGCTTTGATGAAAAGCTCAGAGGTCTTGGCGCAGCTATTGCAATAGTTAATGTAGATGACAGTAATGAGGTGGAAAAGTTCAAGCTGAGAATAGTATAATTGTTAGTAAAGCTTAGCGTAGGGCTTTTTAAGAAATAATTGGCGACGATTCAGCAGAGTATTGGTTATATATAAAAAAATCAGGACGTGGAAGTTTGATGGTTGTCAAATTTCCGCGTTTTTATTTTGCATATGTAAATATTATGAAATATGAATCGCTCTATAATTATTGTCAGGAAGAAACGTTTACTACCGTTTATAATAAATTGGACATAAAAAAAGTGACGTTCTAAATTAAAATTAATAAATAAGTTGATTTTAAATTAAAAATGTGTTAAAATACATAAGGAAGATTATAACTATAAAAGAATTATATTTCAAATGCGATTATCTAAAGATAAGAAGTGAAAATATAAAAATTCAAGAAAAAATTTGTACTTATTTTGTAATCTTTAGATTTTCTATATGAAGTAATATAATGCTTGATAATAGTTATAAGGAAAGGGTTTTAGGAATTGCAAATGTTAGAAAAGAGAATTTTTACTTCAGAGTCTGTTACAGAAGGACATCCAGACAAAGTCTGCGATCAGATTTCAGATGCCGTGCTTGATGAGCTCATTAAGCAGGATCCTATGAGCAGAGTTGCTTGTGAGACCTGTGCTAAGGATGGTCTGGTTTTTGTTTTTGGTGAGGTATCAACAGAGGGCTATGTAGATGTACAGAAAATAGCAAGAGATACCATTAGAGAAATTGGTTATACCGGAGAATTCGGCCTTGATGCAGAGACCTGCGGTGTTATTTCAGCGCTCAACAGACAGTCGCCTGACATTGCAATGGGTGTAGACAATTCCATAGAAGTCAGAGAGAATAATAGTGCATCATCTGATGATGAGCTTGATAAGATCGGTGCCGGAGATCAGGGAATGATGTTCGGTTATGCTACTGATGAAACTGATGTTCTTATGCCATATCCTATTTATATGGCGCATAAGCTTGCCAAGAAGCTTGCAGATGTTAGAAAGAGCAATGAGCTCACCTACTTAAGACCAGATGGAAAGACACAGATCACTGTTGAATATGATGAAAATGATAAGCCGGTACATATTGATACGGTCGTACTTTCAACTCAGCATGATCCTAATGTAGACCTCGTGACTTTAAGGGAGGATGTTAAGAAGCATATTTTAGCACCAGTTCTTCCAGTAGAGCTTGTAGATGAAAGAACAAAGTATTTTATCAATCCTACGGGAAGATTCGTAATTGGTGGACCTGCAGGAGACTCAGGACTTACAGGAAGAAAAATTATTGTTGATACCTATGGCGGATATGCAAGACATGGCGGCGGTGCTTTCTCAGGAAAGGATTGCACAAAGGTAGACCGCAGTGCCTGCTATGCAGCAAGATATGTAGCAAAGAATATCGTTGCAGCAGGTCTTGCTAAAAAGTGCGAGGTTGCACTTTCTTATGCAATCGGTGTTGCGCATCCAACTTCGGTAAATATTGATACTTTTGGCACAGGAGTTGTATCTAATGCAAAGCTACAAGAGGCTGTAAGGGAGATATTTGATCTTCGCCCAGCTGGAATTATCAAGATGCTTGATTTAAGAAAACCAATATATAAGAAGACAGCAGCATACGGACATTTTGGACGTACTGATGTTGATCTTACCTGGGAGCATACAGATAAGGTAGATGCATTAAAGAACATATTACTATAATGAATCTAAAAAAACGACTTGGAATTGCATTTGTCATAATTGTGATATTGCCTATTGCAATGGTAATGATAAGTTTGGATTTTCTGTCGGCATATCTCGGAGATTCCTTTAAGAGGAATTATGAATATGAAGGCGGTACATTAGAGATTATTGCAAATCCGATGAATGTTGTAAATAGGATGACTCATCGGGAGGCGGATCAGATTGTACAATATGCAGATGAAAGACCTGAAGATTTAGAGAATGAAAGAATTCTTAGTGGAATAAATGATAAGCTTATTCCTATGGATTCCTTTTTAGTAGTAAGAGAAGATGGCGAGTTTATTTATGTGGGAAAAGAGGGGATGGAAAAGAGTTTAGAAGACATCCTGCCCGCATATGGTTCAAACATCAGTATTGAAAATGGTGTTTATTATGGAGGAAGTGACCCTCTCCTTATAAAGCAGCATGATTATATCAGTGATGACAATAAGGAAGGAAGCGTATTTATTGTTTCTAAGGTCTCGGTAATATTACCGCAGCTAAAGAGCACCATGAGACTTCTTATAATCATAGGAGTAGCAATACTACTGATTACGGCGATTCTTTTGATACTATGGCTGTATGATGGAATCACTGTTCCGGTAAAGAGACTTAAGAAGGCAATGAACGAGCTTAAGGAAGGAAATCTGAATTATAAGATAGAGAGCAGTTCGAAGGATGAAATAGGTGAGCTGTGCGATGATTTCGATGCAATGAGAATTCAGCTTAAGGATCTTGTAAATGAGCAGATTTCTAGAGAAAAGAGAACTCGTGAGATGCTTAGTAATGTATCACACGACCTTAAGACTCCTCTTACGGCAATAAAGGGATATGCAGAAGGATTACTCGATGGAATAGCAGTTAATCCTAAGATGCAGGAGAAATACATGAGGACCATCTGGAACAAGGCAAATGACATGCAGGAGCTGACAGATGACCTATCGTTTTATGCTAGACTTGAAAATGATGATTATGCGCTAGACTTTAGGGAAACCGGTATTGGCGAATATTTCAAGGAAAGAGCTGATGACGTATTATTTGACATGGAAGAGAAGGGCTTTGATTTTAGCTTTGAAAATCTCTTGAGTGCCGAAAAAATAGTAGCAATTGACAGAAAGCAGATGAAGAGAGTATTTAGTAACATAGTCTGGAATTCTGTTAAGTATAATGATAAAGAAAAGGGAGAAATATCAGTAAAGCTTGAAGAGGATGGAGATTTTGTAAAAATAACCTTTGCTGATAATGGACCAGGCGTTTCAGAAGACGCACTTCCTCATATTTTCGAACGTTTCTACAGAGAGGATACTGCTAGAAATACTAAAACAGGTGGCACGGGTCTTGGGCTTGCCATTGTAAAGAAAATAGTTGAGGTTCATGATGGAAATATTTCAGCCCTTAGTAAAGAGGGCGAGGGACTTACGGTAATTGTTAAGCTTCCGGTAAAAATAAGTAAATAAAATTTCAATACATAATATATGCAAAGGAGAGATAGAAATGGCTAAAATTTTAGTTATTGAGGATGATCAGGCTATTGCAGAGCTTGAAAAGGATTATCTTGAACTGTCAGGTTTTGAAGTAACAATATTTGAGGATGGTGACGCTGGACAGAAGGCAGCTCTTTCAGAGGATTACTCACTTGTAATTCTCGATCTTATGCTTCCAAAGGTAGATGGTTTTGAAATCTGTAAGAGAATAAGACAGGCTAAGGATATTCCTGTTCTTATGGTATCAGCTAAGAAGGATGACATTGACAAGATCAGAGGTCTTGGAATGGGTGCTGATGACTATATTACAAAGCCATTTTCACCAAGTGAGCTTGTTGCAAGAGTTAAGGCTCATCTTGCTAGATATGAGAGACTTCTTGGATCAAATGCTAAGAAGAATGAAGTTATTGAAATCAGAGGTCTTAAGATTGATAAGACTGCTAGAAGAGTTTATCTTGATGGTGCGGAGAAGCTTTTTACAACAAAGGAATTCGATCTTCTTACATTCCTTGCTGAGAACCCTAACCACGTTTATACAAAGGAAGAACTTTTCAAGGAAATCTGGGATATGGACTCAATTGGTGACATTGCTACTGTAACTGTTCACATCAAGAAGATCAGAGAAAAGATCGAGACAAATACAAGCAAGCCACAGTACATTGAAACTATTTGGGGTGTTGGTTACAGATTTAAGGTATGAAAAACGATAGAAATGATAGAGACATAGAAAAGTCCTTGCGCGAAATTCATCGACTTTTGGCGGAAGCTCCAAAGGTTGATGAAAGCGATGAGGATAAAGTAATTGTGTCTAAAAAGGCCATAATTCAGCTGCTTGAGGATCTGAATTATGATCTCATAGATATGATGGATGATTACGATACTACGAATTTTAAGTATGAGCAGAAGGTTCTCCGTGCAAGAAAAAGAGGAGAAGAGGCCTATGAGGAAATGAAGCGCAAGGCTGATGATACCTATGCTGCATCACTCATCTACGCTAATAATGCAATGAAGGAACTGAATGATTTTGTTATTGATGCTCAGGAGGATTTTAGAAGAGTCTATGAGAGCTTTACAAATAGACTTGGATTAAAGGCTGCTGAGTTTTCGAAGCGTGCTGATGATTGCTACGATAGACTTAATGTAATGTCGCAGAGTCCTAAGTATCTTGACATAATCGAAAAAGAAAATGAGAAGCGCAGGACCATAGCAAATATGGTAGACGACCTTGCAGGTAATGAGTATGATGAGCTCGCCGATGAGGATGATGATTATGAGGATGACTATGAATTAGCTGAGAAGGAGACTGAAAGAAAGAAGAAGGTTTCTGAGATGATCGCTAAGGAATGGGCAGACGAGGATGCGGGGGAAGCTGAAATCGAAAATATCGGAGAGGCTGCATACGAAGAATTCGCGGAAGAAATCCAGGAAGAGAAAAAGAGCGTTCCTGCCTATGAGGTAAAGGTAAATCCGGCGTATGTCGGCATGGTAAATGCTACAAGCGAAGAGCTTGATGCAGAATATGAGGAATGGTTGAGGAACGGCGGAAGAGAAGGCGAGCAGAAGGAACAGGAAAGCCCTGAAGACACTCTAGTTGATGGAGCAGCAAGTGATGCTAAAGAAGTAGAGGGTAATATCGGTGAAGTAAAAGATGCTTCATCAGAGGAAAAGAAGGGGAAAAAGCTAGGAGGCTTGTTTTCAAAGAAGAAAAAGAAATGATAAATAAAGGTGTCAAGAATAATGGCACCTTTTTTTACGCATAATAATTAGAAATTTTATTAATTTCCTATGTAGTTTTTCGGGATTGTGTGTTATAATTATAGGATGATGGGAAAAAAATGAAAGGAGAGGGATAGATGGATTTAGGCAATGCGGAAGGCAGTTTATATACCGCCGGGGGCTCTAGCAATGCCTTGAATGATCTTGGTATTAAGATTCTTATGAACGCTAGAAATGAGCTGTTTGTATCTATGAGATTTCTTTCTGGTGCTCTTATGAATATGGATTTCAAGAATGGTCAGACAATCAGGCTTATGGGAACAGATGGACGCTATCTGTATTATAATACCATGAACCTTACTCGTAAATTCAGGGAAGAACCTATTGCTATTAATAGATTATATCTGCATGAAATGCTGCATTGTGTGTTTGGACATCCTTATGGAAGAGGTAAGCGTTCGAAGGAATTCTGGACACTTGCGTGTAATATAACATGTGAATATATTATAGACAATTTAGATGAAGACTGCGTAAGGCAGCCTATATCGAAAAAGAGAGAAGAGCTCTATGCTGAAATAAAGGCGAGAATCAAGATGCCTAGTGCCGAGAATATATACAGGCTGCTCTTTGCTAATGAGGTAAAGGAAGCTGATTCTGACATGAGAGATATGCTGGGTCTTGGTTATACCGGAGGAAAAGCAGTAGTAAGCCAGGTGCCTCAGCAGAATTACATGACATATGCTAGAGAATTCAATATCGATGATCATGCATATTTTGAAGGCGCTGGTGATGACGTAATGAAGGAAAGAGAGATTGACAGGGAAAAATGGATGCATATAAGGGAGCTTATGCAGACAGACCTTGAAACTCTTTCAAAGAATGACAATGGTAAGACCGGAGTTCTTGAGAAGCTGCTTTCAGCAGGGGGCAGCAGAGAAAAGGTTGCCTATGATAACTTCATAGCAAACTTTACTAACTTTAGAGAGACGATGCATGTAGATCCGGATTCTTTTGATACAGCGCTTTATTCACTCGGTCTAAGAGCGCATAATAATATGCCGATCATGGAGCCGCTTGAGTATAATGATGAGAGGGTAATAAGAAACGTGCTCTTTGTGCTCGATGTATCGGAAAATATGACTAGAGCAAAGCAGGAGAGCCTTATAAAGCTTACCTTCGGTGCTCTTAAGGGATCTAATTATTTTACTAAAAATTCTAGAATGCATATAATTCAGGCTGGAGAAAAGGAAGTATTTAGTGATTCGATCGTTAAAAATCAAGAAGAGCTGAATGAATATTTGAAGAATTTTAAGACCTATGCCGGTAGCGGCAAGGATACCAGACCTACTTTTGAATATATTCAAAATGAGCTGATTAAAAGAAAAAGGGAGCATGTCTCTGGACTTATTTATTTCACGGACGGAGTGGGAATATATTCGACAAAGGTGCAAAAATATAAGGTCGCATATGTCTTTTATGATGAGAACGGTGGAAGTGGTGGAAATATTCCGGCTTATGCAATAAAATACATATTTGATGAAGACCAATATGAGAGATTATAACTCGGGGAATGAAAAATGATATAATTGGAGGTTGTAAATGGATATTCAACGTGCAGGTGAGGAAATAGAGAACGCTGTTAGAGCGTATCTGCAAAAGGACGAGTTAGGAAGATATAAAATGGATGTTACAAGGCAGAGACCGCTTCTTTTAATCGGTCCTCCAGGTCTTGGAAAGACAGCCATTGTAGCTCAGGCGGCTACACATTTAAAAATCGGTATGCTTTCATATACCATGACACACCATACAAGACAGAGTGTAATGGGTCTTCCATTCATCGAAGAGGATGAGCTTGGTGGAAGAATCGTGTCTGTAACAAGATATACAATGAGTGAAATTGTTGCAACTATTTATAGAAAGGTGAGAGAAAGCGGAAATAGTGAAGGAATCCTTTTCCTTGATGAAATTAACTGCGTATCTGAGACCTTAGCACCAACAATGCTCATGCTCTTACAGAGCAAGACTTTTGGCAATGAGCAGATACCACCAGGATGGGTAATTGTTTCAGCAGGTAACCCACCAGAATATAATAACTCGGTTCATGAATTCGACGTTGTTACACTTGACCGTCTTCGTAGAATTGATATTGAGCCAAGCTACAAGGCTTTCAAGAAATATGCTCTATCTAAGATGGTATACCCAGGTATTATTTCATACCTTAACCTTAAGGAAAATAATTTCTATTCAATAAAGACTACTGTTGATGGAAAGCGCTTCGTCACAGCCCGTGGCTGGGAGGATCTTTCTTTCCTTCTTTACGCTTATGATCAGTTAAAGCTTAAGGTTGATGCAAAGCTCATTTCTGAGTATATTCAGGATGATGCCATTGCACAGGACTTTGCTAATTATCTTGAATTATATAGCAAGTATAAGACAGATTATGATGTAGCAAAGGTTATCAGCGGTGACTTCTTTGAGGTACCAGCGGGCTATATTGAGAATTACGTTGCACAGGAATCTTCAAATGGTACTCCAGATGAATATGGAATGAGCGATTCTGATTTTGTTAAGTATACTGATGAAGCTAAGCAGCAGATGGCTAAGCTTGATTATCTCATGAAGAACCGTACAGGACTTAGAATAGCAAATAGCTATCTTCCGTTGGTTCATGCACCTTTCGATGAGAAGTATGGTCTTATTGAAATTATGGTATCTACTCTCATTAAGATATTTAATGATACAGAGGTATATGATTTTGCCATAAAGAAGATCTTTAATTGTATTGTCATGTTCAAGAATACTTTTGAAGGACAGCAGACTAAGGGTGAGTCTTATAATCAGCAGGGCGGAGCCCTAAGCGTAAATTCTGGTATCGTTAATTCAGATGCAAATACCGATGCCTTAAATAGCTTTATGTCATCTCTTCAGAAGGGTTCAGGTATTCACAGACCTGCACCGGCTGACGGAGCAAATCAGCAGAACATGACAGCAGCGCAGCAGGCAAAGGCCGATTTCCTTGCAGAGCGTGCAAGAAGAGGCGGATATACATATAATAATGCAGCTTCAGCCTATGGACAAAGTGAGCAGGAGCAGGACAATAACAACAATTCATACACCAACAAGGGCTTTAGCTTCAGCAAGTACGGCGGAAATGACGTTTACGGCAGCGGAAACGATGTATACGGCGGCGGTGGTTCAAGTTACTCCGGTGGAAATTCAAAGTATGCAAGCGGTTATTCAATGAGCTCTAATTACGGCGGTCCGGGCGGAGATACTGGAAGAGGAAGTGCAGGAAAGCTTGACTCTAATGAATATGCAGATAGCAATCCATCTGGAGTTATCGGTACTGTTTATGAGAATGTTTCAGCTCTCATTGAAAAGCAGGAGACAATGCCTCTATCAGATGCTGAGAAGACAGCTAACGCAATCTGCTTAAATTTTGTAAAGACACTTCGTTCAGATTTCCTTGCAACCTATCCTAACCTTAAGGTTGCACTTGATAAAATCAAGGCTTATTTTGATACCTTCAAGAACAGAAGGCAGGATGCAATCAGACACGGTGACTATGGTATTTATTTTGGTTATACCTTCCTTGAGACCTTATACGGTATGGGAAATGAATGCATTTTATTTACATCTGATCTTGCTATTTCAAATTCGGCTAAAAAGTTCTTTATGAATCATGGCACAGGTCCTGGTGTTGCTGAATATAGAAGACACTATCAGAAGCTTATGACAGATAATGGACGTGCAGGACTTATGCAGGAAGCAAATATATATGGTAACTAAAGCAAGTGATATTATTGCTGTGATAGTTAACATACAGATTTAGATATAAATTATCTGTTGACAATTATTGAAAATTATGTTATGTTAAATTTAATATGGATCTGTATCTTGTTTTGCGCACGAGGTATGGGTTTTTACGCTATATCATTGGTTGCTCTGTGAATAATGGCGGAAGGCTAGGCTTAGCTAGGTTTCATTATTACGGCAGCAATTACGGAATGCATTGGTATTGCACTTTGGTAATATCAATTTGTGTTTGCGCAATAATAATATGCTAATATTGCCACTCCGCTAAAATAAAATTTAACGGAGTGGTTTTTTTATGGAAAAAAATAAGGAACAAAGTAAGGAGCAGGTTAAAGATTTGGATAAAATGGAGAAAAATGGGAAGCTGGGGCAGGATGATAAGTATAATAAAGATGATAAGGTGAATAAAGAAAATGCTCCAGATGATGAAAATGGTGATGCAGTTGAGGAGTTTACAAAAAGCATGAAGGGAATGAGTGTTATCTTTGGGATAGTGCTTATTCTTCTCATAATCGGAACGATAATTGTATTTGTGGCTTTAAAGAACGGAAAAATTAAAAAAGACAGTAATTCAGGAAATAGTGCAGAAAGTACTACCATAGCGCAGGAGGTTACAACTGCTGCATTTGAGGGCGATAAGGAGAATTCTGAAAACCTGACAGGCCAGGAAGGTGCGGCCGACGGAAATGCTGCCGAACAGAAGGTAACAACTACTGCAGCTGATGATTCGCAGGAAGCAACTACCGAGATGACAACTACCATTATTGAGAAGGTAGAGGTAGAAAAGAGAATCCCTGCAGAAGAGGTGAAGGGAGAAATAGTTGTAAAGAAGGTAGAGGGAATATCTGATGATTTTATAAGAGGCGTTGATGCTTCTTCTTACATTTCTGAGGTAGATAGCGGTGTTAAATACAAGGATGAAGATGGAAATGAAAAAGATCTCTTTGAGATTTTTGCCGAGGAGGGCGTAAATTACATAAGAATCCGTGTATGGAATGACCCTTACGACAAGAATGGAAATGGCTATGGCGGCGGAAATAATGATGTAGATAAGGCTATAAAAATGGGCCAGAAAGCTACAGCTCTTGGAATGAAGGTGCTTATTGATTTCCACTATTCTGATTTCTGGGCTGATCCTAGTAAGCAGATGACTCCAAAGGCGTGGAAGCACATAACCTTTGCAAATAAAGAAATACTCATGTATGACTGGACAAAGGAAACTCTTGCTAAAATATTAGCAGCAGGAGTTGATGTAGGCATGGTGCAGATAGGTAATGAAATTAATAACGGCCTTGCCGGAGAGACTGAAAATACCAATATCTGCGCACTTCTCGAGAAAGCTTCTAGTGCAGTTCGTGAAACGGCGGCAGAATTTGAAAAGGATGTAAAGATCGTAATTCACTATACAAATATTTCAGATGCGAGCGGAATAGAAGAAAGAACTAAGATGCTCTCTGATGCAGGAATTGATTATGATGTATTTGCGGTTTCTTATTACATTTTCTGGCATGGAACTATCGAAAACATGCAGAATGTTCTCAGTACAGTAAAGGAAAAATATGGCAAAGATGTAATGGTTGCAGAGACCTCATATGCGTATACACTTGAAGACGGTGATGGTCATGGAAATTCAGTTTCAGAAAAAGATTTAAACAGTAACTATGCAGCAACTGTACAGAGCCAGGCGACAGCACTAAGGGATGTCTGCGCTGCTGTAAATGAAATCGGAGGACTTGGTGTATTTTACTGGGAACCAGCATGGATACCTGTAACTCACTATGATTATACTGCTGATAATGCTGAGGAGGTTCTTGCAGCAAATAAGCAGGCCTGGGAAAAGTATGGTTCGGGCTGGGCTTCAAGCTATGCTGGAAGTTATGATAAGGAGGATGCAGGAGAATATTACGGCGGCTGTGCATGGGATAATCAGGCATGGTTTGACTTTGATGGAAATCCACTTCCTAGCCTTTATGTATATAAATGTTTGAAATATGGCTCAGTTGCAGAGCTTTCTGTTGATTTCTTAAAGAAGGTAGAGGTAGACTGCAACATCGGCTCTGAACTTAATATGCCTGAGGAAATTGAGGTTGTTTACAATGATAGAAGCTATGGAAAAGAGGGCAAAGAAGGAGAAATTGATGAAATACATCTAGAGAATATTTCATCAAAGGCAAAGGTTACCTGGAATGCAGAGGATATAGCAGCTATAGACACATCAGTGTCTGGAGATTACGAAGTAAGAGGAACTACAGAGGATGGAACAGAGCTTACAGCAGCTGTACATGTTGCCTATGTAAATACAGTATCTAATAACGGCTTTGAAGAGAAGGATACTAGCATGTGGAATGTGGAGTATTCAAATTCTACAAATCCTACTGATTATCAGAAAAAGGAATCTGATGCCTTTGACGGAGAAATGTCACTTCACTTCTGGCTTAAGGATGAAGAACCTGATTTTACTCTTACACAGGAAATAACGGATATACCAGCAGGAGTTTATCAGTATTATTTTGAAGCACAGGGCGGAGATGTAGGAAGCGGTGCAGTGCTTGAGGCCTTTGTTAAGGCTGGCAATAAGGAATATACTAAGGAATTTAGTGTGAACGGCTGGGTGAACTGGCAGGAGCCAAGAATTACAGATATAGAAGTAGCAGATGGTGACACAGTCACTGTCGGAGTAAGGATAAAGACAGCAAAGGGAGGCTGGGGAACTCTTGATGCCTTCTATTTCGGAGTTCAGCCATAAATGGACCTGTAAATGTTGCGCAAAGAAAGGCTAAAAAATAAAGGTTTTAGGAAAAAAAAAAAACTTGTTGCGCAAATGATATAATTGTTATAGAATATGACTTGTATGTTTAAGATTTAGTTTTGTGGTAATTGGTTTTGGAGGGTTTTACATGAAAGACATTAAAGATATGGTTCCTGGTGAAATGGAGCTGGGAGCTGAAAATATCGGGACAAAAGGCCTTACCATAAGTGATATTGCAAAAGCTCTTGGCGTATCAAAAACAACCGTGTCCAGGGCAATTTCCGGAAAGGGCAGAGTTGGAAGCGAGACCAGGCTGAGAGTACAGGAATATATAAAAGAGCATAATTATAAGCCAAATGCATTTGCACAGGGGCTGGCAATGAGCAAGACCTACAATATCGGTCTTACTCTTCCTGGGGATTATGATATTGTCGATATTCCTTTCTTTCAGGACAGTATGCTTGGAGTAAGCGAAATGGCTGCATCAAGGGGCTATGACCTTATGATTTCACTTATGATAAAAAATGATATTTCGCAGCTTGAACACCTTGTAGATAATAAAAAGGTGGATGGTGTGATATTATCAAGAACTTACATAAATGATGCGGCGGCTGATTTTTTGAAAAGCCGTGAGGTTCCTTTTGTTACCATGGGTTCTCTAGAGGATGATTCAATAATTCAGGTGGACATTGATAATGAAGGTGCCTGCAGAGAGCTTACCTCCATTCTTTTAATGAGAGGAATAAAGAAAATCGCTCTTATAGGCGGAAATTCAACTCATATGGTAACTCATAAAAGACTTAATGGCTTTATAGATGCTTTTGTAGAAAATAGCATACCGGTCAATAGAAATCTGATTTTTCTTGATACGGAAAGTCCACTTATGATTGAAAAGGTCACAGAAGATCTTGAGAGCATGGATGTGGATTGCATCTTCTGCATGGATGATAAAATATGCAGATGCGTGTTGAATAAGCTGAGTAAAGACCATATATCGATTCCAGCAGACATGAAGGTGGCATCATTTTATAATTCAAAGCTTCTTGATAATAACATAGTGCCTATTACCAGCATACAGTTTGATGCGAGAAAGCTTGGAGTAATGTCCTGCAGCATACTTTTGGATATGCTAGCTGGAAAAAAAGCTGTTTCTAGAACTATTTTGGACTATTCCGTTTCAATGAAGGAGTCAACAAAGTTATAAAAAAATGCACAAAGTTGCGCAACATTGCAACGGAAAATTGTGCAACGAAAACGATTTACTAAATAAAAATGAAATAACGGGCTGTATTTTTGTGAAAATTGCACAAAAATACAGCCTTATTTTTAGATATTTTGCATATTGTCTTTTTCTGACTGTTGTGGTAATCTTACAATATAGAGCAACCGATTGCACAAAGGCGCAAAATTTGTTGCAAAACGTAATCTAAACTTATCTTTTTTCTATTTCTAACAAACACAGAGGAGGAATTTTATTATGAAGAGAAGATTTATGGCACTTGTACTTACAACAGCAATGGCAGCAACAATGTTTACAGGATGCGGCGAAAGTAAGACAGATTCAACAACAGCAGCAACAACAGCAGCACAGAATAGCGAAAAGGCAGATTCAACAACAGCAGCAACAGAGAAGACTGATGCAGGCAGCACAGATGCAACAACAGAAGCAACAGATCCAGCTCCTGCTTCAACTTATCCAGAGGCAATTCAGAATCTTATTTCTGCAACATCAGGAACAGTTGATCTTACACTTTGGTGCTCAGAGACAGAAGCATATCAGACAGTAATGGCTAAGCTTGTTGATGATTTTAAGGCCACTTACCCAGACGTTGATTTTAATATAACAATCGGTGCAGTTTCAGAAGCAGACGCTAAGGATGAGGTACTTAACGACGTTGAGGCAGCAGCAGATGTATTCGTATTCGCAGACGATCAGCTTACAGAGCTTGTAAATGCTGGTGCACTTCAGGAAATTGCAGCAACATTTACTTATGACCCTGAGGCAACAAATGCAGCATCAACAGTTGAAGCAGCAAAGCTTGATGGAAAGCTTTATGCATATCCATTAACAGCATCAAATGGATATTTCCTTTACTACGATTCATCAGTATTTTCTGAGAGTGATGTAGCATCTTGGGAAGCACTTGAGGCAAAGGCAGTTGAGAGCGGAGTTAATGTTGGTATGGAGCTTTCAAACGGTTGGTACAATTATGGTTTCTTTGCAGGTGCAGGACTTCAGATGTACTTAAACGATGATGGAGCAACAAATACATGTAACTGGAATGCAACAGATACAACTCCAACAGGAGCACAGGTTGCAGAGGCAGTTTCAAATATTGCAAAGAATTCATCTTTCGTATCAATGGGCAACGCAGATGCAACAGCTGCAGCAGCAAACGGAACACTTAAGGCTTTCGTAGATGGTACATGGGACAGTGGTGCATTTAAGGATGCATACGGTGATGGCTATGCAGCAGCTAAGCTTCCTACCTTCAACGTAAACGGAACAGATTATCAGATGAGCTCATTTGCAGGCTACAAGTTCGTAGGTGTAAATGCTTATTCAAAGAATACGGGTTGGGCAATGCTTCTTGGTGAATTCCTCACAAATGAATCAAGCCAGACTCAGATCGGTGTAGCAACAGGTGAAGGCCCAGCAAATACAGTAGCAGCTTCTTCAGAAGAAATTGCCAGCTCACCAGCACTTGCAGCGCTTGCAGCACAGGCAGCATTCGCAAATCTTCAGAGAGTAGGTGGAAACTACTGGACACCAGCAGCAACACTTGGACAGCAGCTTCTTGAGGGTGTTGACGATTATCAGGCAGTACTTGACGAGGCAGTTCTTGGTATTACACAGTAATAGTTCTGAACAGTTAGGTTATTAACTTCAGGTACACAAAATTAAGTGGTGCCCCGTGGAAGCCACGGGGCACTTTTATTAAGGATGAGGTCTAAAAAATGAAAAAAATAAAAAAATATTTTTCAGACTTTGGAACGGCAGTTGCAAAGGGTGATATATGGACCAAGTTATCTCTTGTGATTATGGGCGCTGGTTATTTTGGAAGAAAACGCTTTATGAAGGGTCTTCTTCTAACACTGATAGAAATCGGTTTCTTTGTATTTACCTTCTGCTTTTCGTGGGAATACATAGCGAAGCTTGGAACTCTTGGAACGGTGCAGCGTAAAGAGGAACTTGATCTGGTCACATTCAAGAAGGTAGTTAATGATTATGATAATTCCCTTCTGATACTTTTAGTCGGAATTATCGGATTACTCGTTGTGCTAGCCTTCATAGCGCTTTATATATCTAACATGAAAGCAGTTTATAATGCTCAAAAGCTTGAAGAAGCTGGAAAGCATGTAAATACTTTTAGAGAGGATTTAAAGGAGCTTATTAATAAAAAGTTCCACATAACTCTTCTTACCCTGCCGAGTATCGGTGTTTTAGCTATCAACGTAATACCTATCATATTCATGATATGCATAGCATTTACGAATTATGATAAGGATCATCAGCCACCAACCTATCTTTTTGGCTGGGTCGGTCTTGAAAACTTTAAGATGTTGTTCAGTTCTGGAACAACAGTATCTTTCGGATATGCATTCCCAAGAATTCTTGCCTGGACACTTATCTGGGCAGTTGTAGCAACCTTTTCAAATTTCTTTCTTGGAATATTCCTTGCAAAATTCATCAACAATAAAAATACAAGATTGAAGAAACTCTGGAGAACCTTATTTGTAATAACCATAGCAGTTCCTCAGTTTGTAACCCTTCTTCTTATCGGCAAAATGTTCGGAAATTATGGAATTGTAAATACCTTCTGTAATAATATAGGACTTACGGGATTTTTACAGAATATAGGGCTTGTTTCTAAAGGCCTTAGCTATATTCCTTTCCTATCAAAGCCGGGCTGGGCACATGTAATGATAATACTCATAAATATCTGGGTAGGTGTACCTTATCAGATGCTTATTGCAACAGGCGTACTTATGAATATTCCAGGTGATCAGCTTGAAAGTGCAAAAATTGATGGAGCCACAGAGCCACAGATCTTCTGGCACATTACAATGCCATATATCATGTTCATCATGGGACCATCACTTATTACCTCAATAGTTGGTAATATCAACAACTTTAACGTAATCTATCTTCTTTCACAGGATTATGTTACATCAAACATGAAGTTCGCAAACTCCAATGCTCAGGAAATAGACCTTCTTATCACCTGGCTCTTTAGACTGACAAATGAGGAATCGAACTTTAAGATAGCATCTGTTATTGGTATTATAACCTTTGTTATCTGTGCGGTATTAACACTTCTTAGTTATACAAGAATGATTTCAGGAGAAAAGGAGGAGGAATTCCAGTAATGGCAAATAAAGCTGTAATAAAACCGAAGAAAAAAACGGTCAGAATCATTATTAGGCATTTGGTATTAACACTCCTTGCTGCAATTTGGCTTTTCCCTATAGTCTGGCTTGTAGTAACCTCGTTCAGCGGCTATTCGGGAATCAACCTTACACATTTCTTCCCTGAGGAGTGGACGATTCAAAATTATGTGAACCTATTTACCAAAAGGACAGCGGCCTGCAATTTCCCTGCATGGTTCAAGAATTCCTTTATTATAGGTGCGTGCAGCTGTATCATTTCAACTTCATTTGTATTGATGGTGGCTTATGCAATGAGCTGCATGAGATTCAAGGCAAGAAAAGGGCTTATGAGCTTTTCAATCATCCTTGGAATGTTCCCGGGTGTTCTTTCAATGATTGCAATATACTTCGTAATGAAGATGTTCGGACTAACAAACAGTATTGCAGGTCTTATCATTGTTTATTCAGGAGCATCAGGACTAGGCTTTCTTATCTGTAAGGGCTTTTTTGATACAATACCTGTTTCACTTCGTGAGGCAGCAAAGATTGAAGGAGCTTCCGAGCTTTCAATCTTTTTAAAAGTGGTTGTACCTATCTCAAAGCCTATCATTGTTTATACAGTAATCAATTCATTCCTGAATCCTTGGATGGATTTCGTAATGGCACGTCTCATGATCCGTTCAAAGGATGCAGCAGACTGGACAGTTGCCATAGGTCTTTATAATATGCTTCAGAGGTCGCTTGTGGGCGAGTATTTCTCAATATTCTGTGCAGGTGGTCTTATGATTGCAGTTCCTATCTCAATACTTTTTGTAATAATGCAGAAGTACTATGTAGAAGGAATTACAAGCGGTGCAGTAAAGGGATAATGAAAGCTTTTGATTTTTCATTTTCATAATGTGTTGGGGAGAGAGAACGTGAGTTTTTAATTTCCCAAAAAGCAGGGTGCTGTGATACGGGTCACAGCACCCTGCTTCTTTTAAGGATAGTTTATTTAGGGATTTTGAAGTAAATGGCATATTTTAGGCTTTGACAATATGCTAAATAAGGACTATAATGTCTTTTAAATCAAAAAAGTGTGTGTAAGGGAAAGAATACCTGTAAGTCCGAGGGCGTTGTATTGAGCTTCCCGAATTTGTGTTGTGTGAATAATGAAGGAAGTATTAGGAGGTATCAGCTATATGCAGATCGGTGAAAAAAAGGGGCTTCTAGATAATGATGCCGCACTGTATTCTAAGAGAGATGATTCAAAATCAGCGAAGAAAAAATTTAAGGAACTAAAGACGAAAAAGGAAAAGCTGGCATGGCTTAAGGCCTATGCACTAAAGCCAGCAATAGCAGGCATTCTGGTCCTTGGATTTGTAATTTACATTGTTTATTCCATAGTAAAGCCGAAGGTGAAATCTGTTCTGAATGCAGCAGTGCTGGATTATTACTGCGCGACTGAAACTCTTGATGAAATGGAACAGGATTATATAACTTCAACAGGGCTAGAGCTTGGAGAACTTGAAGAAATATACTTTGCATCTTATAATACAGGAGCAGATACAATGTATGCTGAAAGTGCCATGACCTTATCAACACTAGTTTATGCAGGCTCGCTTGACCTTATAATTGCACCTGAGGAGAGCTTTGATGGACAGGCTTTTTCGGGAGTAGTAAAACCGATTGATCAGTATCTTACTGAAGAAGAAATTGCAAGTTTGGGAGATAAGGTTCATAAATGCAAAATAAGGCTCCCGGAGGAGGATGTTGATATAGAAATTACTCCGAAAAACTCAAAGGGAGATTATTACTCACTTGGAATCACTCTTGATGGAAGCGAATTTGCAGGAAAATACGGCGGACAGAACTCAGATCAGAAAATGGTCATTGGAATCTGGGGAAGTGCCAAAAATGTTGATCAGGCTGTCGCTTATATAAAGTGGATAGCAGGCATTAAATAAGTAAGAATCTAATAATAAATGGACGGATTTTGGCGTAAATTTGTTCAAATTTATGATACATTAATTATTAAAGAAAATATAAAGATTAAAAATTTGGAAATGGGAATGTTGCCTGAAAGCGATTTCAGCCTTGAAAGTACTGATAAAAAGGCAATTTTAAAGAAATTAATTTTGTATAAACTTGAAAAATAAGAAAAATTGCACTTGAAATATTGAAATAAATGTGCTAAAATGTTCGCAATGGTTATTGTATAGAAAAAATATCGTGTTTTTTCTATATTATAGTGTTTTTGATAATTAATTAGTGTGGTGATTTCTAGTTATGTGCAGTGCCCCAACTGCATATACAAGTTTGAATATTATTTTTCTATCCCTCAGGGAAAGGCATTCATGTCTTGACGTAAGTTAAGGTATGGGTGCCTTTTCTATTTTAAAATTTTAGTATTTTTTGAGACTTTCACAACAAAAAATATTTAAAAATTGAATAAATAAGTTTGAAAAACTACAGTTAGTATGATATAATGTATCCAGTATGTTTTTGAACGTGTTATATATACGGTAAGGTCTGTAAATATTTGAAGGAGGGTATACTCGTGGAGGAAAACAAGGAAATGGAAAATAAAGAGGCTGTGTCAGCTGTTGCGGGCACTGATGTAGTAGAGAAAAGCGATGAGCAGTTCAATGCTGACATAAACGAGGATATTCGTAAGCAACAGGAAATTATTAAAAATAAAAAGAATGAAATCGGAGAAGCCATCATAAAGGAATTAGAAGAAATGTCAGAAGAGGATGTTCAGAAGATCATTGATTCTGGTGACGATGGTTTTAGTAAAATAAAGTTCAAGAATTTTTCAGCCATTTTATCAAGTGTTGTTGATGCTAAAAAAGCGCAGAAGCAGTATGAGCAGGATCAGAAGGAATATGAAGCCTATAATGAGGAAATTAATTGTCCTAACTGCGGAAAATCTATGCCTAAGCGTCTTAAGAGATGCAAGTTCTGTGGTTTCATGCTCGCAGCTCCAAGTGTATCTGAGATAGAATACCAGGCAGCAGAAGCAGCAAAGAAGGCAGCAGAGGCAAAGGCAAAGGCTGAAAAGGAAGAGGCTGAGGCAAAGGCTGCTAAGGAAGCAGCTGAAAAGGAAGCAGCGGAAGCTAGAGCTGCTAAGGAAGCAGCTGAGAAGGCAGCAAAGGAAAAGGCAGAAGCAAAGGCAAAGGCTGAAAAGGAAGAAGCTGAAGCAAAGGCCGCTAAGGAAGCAGCTGAAAAGGAAGAGGCTGAAGCAAAGGCTGCGAGAGAAGAGGCTGAAAAGGCTGCACGTGAAGCTGAGGAAGCTGCAAAGGCGGTAGAAGCTGCAAAGAGTAGTGATAATGAAAGCAAGTTCTGTAATAAGTGCGGTTCAAAGCTTGTAGCTGGAGCGGCATTCTGCTTTAAGTGCGGCGCAAAGGTCGTAGATCTTGCTGCGGTTGCAGAGGAAGAGGCTAAGAAGGCAGCTGAAGAAAAGGCTGAAGAGAAGAACGAAGAGAAGAATGCTGAAAAATCTGCTGAAAAGGTAGAAGAGAAGGCAGAGGAAAAGAAGGCTGCTGAAAAGGAAACTGAAGTAAAGGCAGAAGCAGAAAAGAAGGAAGCCGAGGCAAAGGCAGAGGCAGAAAAGAAGGAAGCTGAGGCAAAGGCAGAAGCAGAAAAGAAGGAAGCCGAGGCAAAGGCAGAAGCTGAAAAGAAGGCTGCTCAAAAGCGTAAGGACTTCAGAGAAAGACTTGCTGTAAGAAGAGATGAAGCAGTAGCTAAGGCAAAGGCTAAGGCAGAAGCTGATAAGAAGGCAGAAGAAGAAAAGGCTGCAAAGGCAGAAGCAGAAAAGCAGGAAGCCGAAGTAAAGGCAGATTCTGAAAAGCAGGAAGATAAGATCGATATAATAGCTACTGCTTTAGAAAAGGCTAAGAAGGAATCTGAAGAAGCAGCTGTGGCTGTTAAAAAGGCAGAGAAGGAATTAACAGAAGCTGAAGAAGCTCATAAGAAGGTTGCTGAAGCTAAGACAGAAGAAGAATTAAGTAAGGCAATCGAAAATGCTGAAAAAGAGACAGCAGAGGCTGAGGAAGCTCATAAGGCCGCTGAAAAGGAGCTTAAAGAAGCAAAAGAGGCTGAGGAAGCAGCACAGGTAAAGATAGAGGAAATTGCTGAGGCAGAGGCAAAGGAAGCTGCTGAGGTAGAGGCAAAGGAAGCTGCAAAGGCAGAGGCAAAGGAAGCTGCTGAGGCAGAGGCAAAGGAAGCTGCTGAGGCAGAGGCAAAGGAAGCTGCACAGGCAGAGGCAAAGGAAGCTGCTGAGGCAGAGGCAAAGGAAGCTGCACAGGCAGAGGTAAAGGAAGCTGCTCAGGAAAAAGCATCAGAAGAAGTATCAGAAGAAGCAGCAAATGATGAGGAAGCTTCCTATGATGATTATTATGATGATGACGATATTGGAGAAATTACAGACATTCCTGATATCGAAGAGCCGGTTGAGGATTATAATCAGCCAGAGGTAACCTATTTTAATGACATTCCAGAAAGATTTGGAGTACCTCTTATCAATCCTGCAGATAATGCAGAAGAGGAGTATTCAGAGGAAGCAGCAGTAGAAACTGTTCCGGAAATCAACGTTGATGTAGAGGAAAAGTTCGAGGATACTTCTGAGAAGGTACTTACCGGGGAAAATGTTACAGAGGAAGTAAGTAATGCGGCCTCACCTGTAGAAGAAGAGGTTGCTCTTACAGATGAAGAGATAGTTCAGAAGGCCATCCGTGAAGCAATGGCAGCAGTTGCAAAGCTTGATGGAAGCTCATCCATTACAGCGGCAGCGCAGGCAGCAGCACAGGCAGCACTTGACCTTGATAAGAATGGTGAAGTAAGCAAGGAAACCAAGAAAATGGAAAAGGAGCTTGCAGGAGAGGCTAAAGATAATGATGTTACCGTAATAACTGAAGAGGTAAAGGAAGAAGCAGGCGAAGTAACTGTAGTTACTGAAGAAGTTGAAGAAGTTAAGGAAGCAGTTGAAAAGGCGTCTGAAACAAAGGAAGCAGCAGAGGAAAAGGCTGAGGATGCAAAAGAAGTAGTGGAAGAAAAGACAGCCGAAGTAAAGGAAGCTGCAAAGGAAGAGGTTTCTGAAGTTAAGGAAGCTGTAAAAGAGGAAGCTGTAGAAGTAAAGGAAAAGGCAGAAGAAGTTAAAGAAAAGGCATCTGAAGCAAAGGAAGAAGCAAAGGAAAAGGTTTCTGAGGTAAAGGAAGAAGTTAAAGAAAAGGCATCTGAAGCAAAGGAAGAAGTGAAAGAAAAGGCTGATGATGCGAAGGAAGCCATAGAGGAAAAGGCCGAAGAAGTAAAGGAAGCAGCAAAGGAAAAGGTTTCTGAGGTTACGGAAAAGGCTGAGGAAGCAAAAGAAGCAGTGGAAGAGAAGGCATCTGAAGCAAAGGAAGCCATAGAGGAAAAGGCTGAGGAAGTTAAGGAAGCAGTAGAAGAAAAGAGCGATGAAAGTAAGGATGCTGAAGAAGAAAAAGAATATACAAAGTGCGAATGGTGCGGCTTTAAGGTAGAGGTAGGAACTGACGAGTGTCCTAACTGTCATAACAAAATAGAGCCAAAGAAGGAAGTACCTAAGGACGAAGTAAAGAAGGAAGAAGCTGCTGAAAAGAGCACTGATTCCGAAGATGAAATTCCAGAGGGCAAGAAGAGATGCGTTAAGTGCGGACATCTTCTTGATGTTGACATGACATTCTGTGAGGAATGCGGTGAAAAGCAGCCTGCAGCTGGAAAGTCAGGCTTAAAATCCTTGTTCGGTAAGTTTAAGGGAGGAAAGCATTGAGAATCATACTAGTTGGAATTATATTGGTACTTTACTTTATTATTACGTTGCCTTTCTTTTTGATATTCTTACTTATAAGATGCTTTAATAAAAAGCTGTCGACTAAGCTATCCATCTACTTTGTAAAATATGGATTTAAGCTTGTACTGCTTTCGACAGGAACTAAGAATAAGGTAATAGGACTTGAGAATATTCCAAAGGATGAACCGGTATTATTTACATCAAATCATAGAAGCTTCTTTGATATAGTTATGTCATACGCAGTAATACCTGCATCACATAACACCGTATTCATATCTAAAAAGGAAGTGAAAAAGGTACCATTTTTAGCATGGTGGATGATACTTGTAAATAGTCTGTTCATGGATAGAGACGACACTAGACAGAGTCTTGAAGTAATAATTCAGGCAATAAATGTAATTAAAAAGGATAAATTTTCAGTTTTTATTTGTCCAGAAGGAACAAGAAATAAGAAAGAGAGTTATTTTGACATGCTTCCATTTAAGGAGGGCAGCTTTAAGATAGCAACTAAGTCGGGATGTGCAATTATTCCTGTTGCAATATCTAACTCATCGGCCATATTTGAGGATCACATGCCTTGGATAAAGCCGGTACGTACGGCAATTCATTTTGGAAAGCCTATATATGCGAAGGACTACTCAAGAGAGGAATTAACGCATATCGGAGCAAATGTTCAGAAGATTGTTCAGAGCATGCTTGAAGAAGATAGACAGTATATAGAAAATAAGAGTAAATAAGAGTTGATTTTTTTAGTGTTTTCTGTTATTATCTTTTGTGGAATATTGTGAATTTGGAGGGACAAAAGCATGCCTACCTGGGCGATTGTATTAATCATTGTAATAGTTGTAATTATAGCAGCGTTTGTAGCGCTTGGCATTTATGCTAATAAGATGCAGAAGAAGGCAGAAGCTTCTCAGGCAGAAATAAAGCAGAATGCGCAGACAGTTTCAATCTTTGTAATCGACAAAAAGAGAATGAAGCTTAAAGAAGCTGGATTTCCACAGATAGTAATAGATCAGACACCTAAGTATCTTCGTGGAACAAAGGTTCCAGTTGTAAAGGCAAAAATCGGTCCAAGAGTAATGAATATGATGTGTGACGAGAAGGTATTTGATTATGTACCTACCGGTAAGGAAGTAAAGGCACAGATCAATGGTATTTACATCATTGGCGTAAAGGCACTTCGTGGACAGCTTGACAGCAAGCCAGAGAAAAAGGGCTTCTGGGCAAGAATGCGTGCAAAGGCAGAGAAGACTCTTGAAGAAAATAATAAAGAGAAGGCTGCAGCAAAAGCAAAGAAAAAGAAATAAAAAGGGGATTTGCCTATACCGGGCTGGGGTTACAACAGTCCGGTATTTTTTATTTGTTTGTATGTGAGGAAAACCAACGTGTTTAGTAAATATTTTATGTGAGGAAAACTAACGTGTTTAGTAAATATTGTATGTGAGGAAAACTAACGTGTTTAGTAAATATAAATAGAAAAAATAAGTATTTAAAAAGGGGATTTGAAATGAGAATTAAGGAATTCAGAAATAAGCTTAGTAAGGTTACTCTAGGACTTCTTTCAGCGGCCTTTATAGGAGCGGCGGCAGGAAATGTAGTGACAGTAAAGGCGGCAGATGCAGAAGTACAGGCAGTTACAACTGCAGCTGCAGCATATGATGGCGAGCAAATGGCAACAACCACGGCGCAAGGAGAAACAGGAATTCAGAAATCTACAGAGCAAGAGGCTTATGAAATCACTAATACTACGACTGCAGAAGGAACAGGGCAGGGGAATAATCAGAATGCCACTGGCACAGCAGGGGATGTAACCGGTACTGCAGGAAACAATCAGAGTACTAGCACGCAGGGAAATCTGGCTACAACAGAGCAGACAGAGACAACAAAGCAAAAAGCAACCACAGCTCAGCAGGTGACAACAACCACAAAGGCAGCCATTAAAAAGGAAGATAGAGAGTTCGTAAAAATACCAGAGGGCGAAGAATTTAAGGCAGTCTGGATTTCCTTTATAGATTTTGAAAGAGAAGATAAAGAAGGAAATAAAATAGAGACTGGGTACACTGAAGAAGAATTTACAGCACATGTAACAGAAATGTTTAAAAAGTGCAAGGATTGGGGAATGAATGCAGTAGTGGTACATGTAAGACCATTCGGAGATGCATTTTATCCATCAAAGTATTATCCTTGGTCTAAATATGTTTCAGGAAAGCAGGGAGTAGACCCGGGCTATGATCCACTTGAAATCATGATTGAAAAGGCTCATGAATTAGGTCTTCAGTTCCATGCATGGCTTAATCCATATAGAGTAGCAAATGATACAGATATAAGCGCATTATCAAAGGATAATAAGGCAAAGAAATGGCTTTCAGATTTTAGTACCTCAAATGACAGGTATGTGCTCCAGATAGGCGGAAAAACTTACTATAATCCTTCAATAGCAGCAGTAAGGACACTTGTAGTTAATGGAGTAAAAGAAATAGTTAGAAATTATAATGTAGATGGAATTCACTTTGATGATTACTTCTATCCAAGTCTGGGAACAAACTACAAGGGCGTATTTGACTATAAAGAATATAATACCTATAAGGCAAATAAAATCAAGGCTGGAGTTAAGAGCTACTATTCAATAATCAGCTGGAGAAGATATAATGTTTCTCAGCTTGTAAAAAGAGTGTATAGTGCAGTTAAGGACATAGATGAGGATGTGGTATTTGGAATAGCTCCTCAGGGTAACATGGCTAACTTATATGCAAGCAGTGCAAATTACTGTGATGTAAAAAAATGGATGAATAATAAGGGCTATGTAGATTACTTATGCCCAGAGATATATTGGGGCTTCAGACAGCCTACAGTTGCCTTTAATGTGTGCCTACATCAGTGGCTTGATGCAAAGAAGGCTACATCAGATGTAAAGCTTTATATAGGAATACCTACCTATAGAGCAGGAATCAAGTTTTCAAATGAGCCGGATTTTAAGGACAATAAGTATCTGCTAGCAGACATGCTTACCTTTGCAAGAGGTGTAGATGGAGGCGGAAAGGTGGATGGCTTCGTATTTTATGATTATAAATCCTTTGAGGAACGTACAGCAGCAAAGACCTTTATTACAAATATGCTGAAGGTGCTTAATAAATAATTCTGCAGATCCATTAAAGGATAAAAGGGGTAAGAAATGATTTTTGATACGCATGCGCATTATGATGATGAAGCCTTTAATGAGGATAGGGAAGAAGTGCTTTTAAAAATGCAGGAAATGGGCGTTGGCACCATAGTAGACATAGGCGAGAGCATGGAATCTTCGCATAGAGCGCTAGAATTAGCGAAGGCATATGACTTTATGTACTGCGCAGTAGGAGTCCATCCGAGTAAGGTCGAAAATCTCACAGAGGCCGATATGGAATGGATAGAAGAAACGGTTAAAAATGAAAAGAAAGCAGTGGCAATAGGAGAAATAGGCCTTGATTATCATTGGCCGGAGCCTTCGTTAGAGCTTCAGAAAAAATGGTTTGAAAGACAGCTCCGGATTGCCATAGATACAAATACTCCTGTTGTAATCCATTCAAGAAATGCCGCAAAGGATACAATGGACATGATAAGAGCGGCGCATGAAGCAGCAATAAGTGAGGGAAAAGAGCTGAGCGGCGTTATGCACTGTTATTCTTATAGTGCAGAGCAGGCAAAAGAATATGTTTCAATGGGCTTTTACCTTGGAATAGGCGGTGTGCTTACCTATAAAAATGAAAAGAAGCTGATGAAGGTAGTAAAGGCTGTTCCGATGGAAAATCTAGTGCTTGAGACAGATTGTCCTTATCTTACGCCAGAGCCTCATAGGGGAGAGAGGAATATTTCCTGGTATCTACCTGAGGTCATAAAGAAAATCGCAGAGTTCAGAGAAATGGATACTACAGAAGTAGAAAAGAAAACGGAAGAAAATGCAAGAAGGTTATATAAATTAGAAAAGTAGAACCCTAAAAAGAGTTCAAGGGAGAACAATGGAAGAAAAGGAAAAACAGGGTCAGGAATTATTAAAAGAAGCTGAAAAAAAAGAAAAGCAGGGTCAAGAGTCAGTAAAAGAAGCTGAAAAAAAAGAAAAACAGGGTCAGGAAAAAGGAAACAAAAAAACTAAAAAGATAGTCGGAGCCACAGCTTTAGCCGTAACAGTGCTCGGAGCAGCGGGCGGCGGAATATATGTTGTAAATTCACCGGCCAAAAAGGTTTCTGATTTTATAAACGAAGGTAAAATAAGCGAAGCAAATACCCTATATACAAAGGATGTAAAGGGAAGCTTTGCCCAGGAAAAGATATTGGATTTTTATCTTGGTGATACAGTCACTGAAGTAGTTAAAAGTTATGAAGCAAAGGAATTATCCTTTGAAGAAGCAAAAAACAGGCTCATTCTGGTAACAAGAATGGGCGGCGACAAGCAGGTGACGGATGCACAGACGGAGCTTGAGTACATAACAGAGCTTAATGAATCAAGATGCGCTTATGATAAGGCAAATGAATGCATGGAGCAGGAAAACTATAAAGAAGCCATAATTAATTATAAGCTTGTAACAAAGGTCCATGAAGAATATGATGAAGCTCAGAAAAAATTAGCGGAGGCGATAGATAAATACCGCGAAAATATTCTTGGAAAGACAGGGGCTCCTAGCTCGGAGGCAGAATTTGAAGAAGCTATTGAGGAAGTAAATGAGGCCCTTACCACTATAGGAGAGGATGTAACCTTAAGTGAGAGACTAGAGAATCTAAAGTCGGGCTATAGAGACTATATAGAAAAGGAAACCGTAGAGGCTGTTAATGAAAAAATTACAGGCGCAGAATATGTAGAGGCTGTTGCGATAATTGACGAAGCCATAGCAAAAATAGGAGAGGACGAGACTCTTACAGAGCTTAGGGAAACGACTCTTTCAGCCTATAGAAATAACATAAAGGCGGCCGTAGATGCAAAGCTTGAGGTCTTTGATTATGAAGAAGCTCTTAATATAATTAAAAATGCATCAGAAGAGCTTCCAGACAGCTATTTTGATAGCTTATATGAAGAAGTGGAAAATGAGAAACCTAAAAATCTAGACGATTATATGGGAAGCAGTTATTATTTTGAAAAGATATCACCAGGAGCCTTAGATAAGCTTGGAAATAAGTATGATACGGTGAATATGTACTGCATGACCTCATACAATGACGGCTGGTCTACAAGCTCTGGTTATGTATATGAAAATCTTGATGGTAAGCTTAGCAAATTATCCGGACTTATAACACTATCATCAGAAAGTGATTCAGGAGACTGCGTGCTAAATATTTACGGTGATGGAGATGAGCTTCTTTATACATCGGGAATAGTGAATGAAACTTCAGAACCTGTAGCAATAGATGCAGATGTAAGTGAGCAAAAGCAGATAAAAATCACTCTTTCTCTAACAGAAGGGGAGAGCTGCACAATGAGAATGCTTTTGATAAACTTTAGTTTTGAGGAATAGTTGAGAATGCTCTTAATAAACTTTAGCTTTGAGGA
>Ga0247611_10000975_pt1 | contig 53824 bp, 64 predicted proteins | sample 177DNAGHGhighgp2_FD_192422 | JGI IMG/M metagenome (GOLD analysis project Ga0247611, IMG submission 192422) | Sheep rumen microbial communities from Palmerston North, Manawatu-Wanganui, New Zealand - 1770 DNA GHGhigh gp2 | ecosystem: Host-associated > Mammals > Digestive system > Stomach > Rumen... | reverse complement strand
AGGATCAACAATAAAAAACCAAAAAAAACAAAAAAAAAAAAAAAAGTTCCAAAAAGGGATTAAAAAAAAAAAAAAAAAAGGAGAATAATAAATATGAAAACTAAATATACAGAAAATAAGGACATGATAAATGCCCCTGGAAAGCAATTGAAGATGAATTTAGAAAAAGATAATACACTTATTTTTCAACCAGGAGAACCTATTAATATTAAAGTACCAACTGAAGGCTTAATTAGAAGGATTAAAAAAGCTGGGGTTCATTTGGAGGATGCTAGACAAATAACTCCAGAAAATATTAATGTACATGATGTGCAAGAGTTATTAACTAATCCTGATTATAAAATTAGATTTATTGGAGAATATTGGGAATTACATGCTAGGATTCGTAGCTTAAATGCTATGGTTGTAAAATATAAGGCAGGAACTCTTGATTTTACGCCTTCCTGTAAATATGGAATCTTATCAACTCAATTAAGACATATGAAAAATTACTTAGAAAGTTTAAAGGTTAGAGCAGCTATTGAGGAAATCGATTTAAATAGTGTATTTACTTTAATCTATACTCTAAAAGATAATTATACAGACGTAGTTGTTTATGGATCAAAGGAAAATATTCCTACAGTACATGTTATCTGCAAAGACAATCTTAGCAATATTAATGTACTTTCAGAGGATGTACAAACTGGAGAACTTACTAAGGTGAATTCTAAACCAGCTTATTCGGTAGAAAATGATGGAAAATATATAGAATGCATTATAATTTAATGTGATAGTTTTTGTGATAGTTTTGGGGTTTGTGATAGTTTTTTGTCACAGATCTCATACTATCTTTGTTATTTTTTAGTATTTTTATGTAAAAAATACAAATTTTGTGATGTTTGTGATACTTTTGTGATACTTTTTTTAATAAAACTATCACACGTTTTTTGCCTTACCTAAGGCATTTTTTGATGGTTTGTGATGTTTGTGATACTTTTTTTATTAATTTATTATAAAAATAAATATATAAATAAATAGAAAATCACAAAAAAAACTATCTTTTTATCACAAATAGTAAAAAAAGGAGTCTTTATGAATAATATAAATAAAAAAGTTATTACCAATGATACAGCTAAAAGAAAAATTATACCAATGCAATTTCAAATGGTTTGTGGATTTTTAGCAGCTTCTGCCAAAGAAACAAAAACTAAAATGCCTTATTTGGTATTAGTATTTGATGGTGGCATTGATAAGTTTGTGCTCGATTCAGGTTATGCAGATGACTTACTAAAAAAGAAATATGTAAATACTGCCACATGGGTAGACCATGGCTATAATTTAGATTGTTATGATTTAACTCCAGTCTCAAAGGATTTAAATAATAAATTTAAGTTACCATCTAATATTAAAGATATTAATAAAGAAGTTGTAACAGTATATATTGAAGAAATGTTATTAGTTACTTATGGTGAAATTAACGAAAAAGAAAAAGAAAATAAAAAGGAGCCTTATGAAAAAACTAATTGCTCAGAATAGGATTATTCAAAAAATAGTTAGACATAAAAATATATTACTTATATCCGGTGGATTCATAGCAGGTGCTATATATAAATCTTTAAAATTTAATTATGATTTAGACCATAAAAATGGTACTATAGTTTGGTATAGAACATTTGATGAAAATGGTAAAATACTATCTGGAGATACCAATAGTTTTTATGCGATAGCCCTTAATCCAAAACTAAATAAAGAAGAGCTTTTAAAAAAAGGATATGTTACCCTTTATTTTAGAGCGCAAGATACAAAACTATAATTTTAACTGCGCACAAAAAACATATCCTTTAATGAGGAGAAGAAGAATACGCCTCTAATTATTTCTTAGATGTTAATTTTTTTTATGTTAGTTAACATCTTATTTTTTCTTTTTTATATTTTTTTCTTAAATATTCCAACCCATACTTATCAAAACCTATAGTATTCTTCTAATCCAATATTATAAGCCTATGCAAAAAATCAACCACATTAACTACTAAAATTTAACTCTCGTAACTCATACAACCAATAAATTCTGATAATAAACATAGGCTTATATTTTTTTATAAAATGGGAGTGATATATTGAGATTACCAAGAATAGAATCGTCTAAACCTAAAAAAAGTGAAGCAGATTATCAATCATATTTAAAAAATACTATAATGTTAAAGATTCCAGGAACAGAGGTTATTAAGAGAAACCCTTTTAATGATCAAGGTGCTCCTGACTTATTAATATTGTACAATGATAAATATGCAACATTAGAAGTTAAAAAATCAAAGAATGCTCCACATAGACCTAACCAGGATGATAGAGTTAATGAATATTCTAATAAAGCATTTGGTGCTTTTATATATCCTGAAAATGAACGAGAAGTAATTAATAAACTAAAAAAATATTTTAAATAAAAAGGAGAAATATGAGTAAGCTAAGATTTACACCGCATCCTGAATTAGAAGGACGCCATGCATTATTTAGTCCAAGTCAGCATTCATGGCTAAATTATAATGTAGATGCAACTGTTAAGAAATTTTTAAAATCATATAGTCAAGAAATAGGAACTTTAATCCACGAGTTAGCTAGTCGTAGAATAATAAGTAGATATAAAATTGATTATATTGATAAAAATTTAATTATAAATTTACTATCTGTAGATAACCATATTCCATATGATGCTTATAATACAGATAAAATATTACATTCACTTGTACCATTTGTAAATGATTGCATAGATGATAATATGGATTCAGAAGTAGCATTAATGAATGACTATACATCGTTTGGCCATACTGATGCTATTAAATATGAAATTGAGGCTATGGAATTATATATAAGTGATTATAAATCAGGTGAGAATCAAGTAGTTGAATTTGATCAACTAATTATATATGCAGCATACTTCTTCTTAGAGTATGGTCAAAAACTGCATATAGACCCTTATAAAGTCAAGAAAATAAGATTAAGACTTTATCAAACTAATTCTGAGGACCCATCTAGAAGTCCAATAAGTGAATTACTATATATAAAAGGAAGTCCTGATGAACAAAATGCAGCAACACTTCCAGAATTAATAAAAGAAACAATGGATAACGTAACACAAAAAACTGATGTTATCAAACAAGTTAAAATAAGGAATGGTATATTATAATGAATAAAGAAGAACTAGTCTCAATAGATAAAGAATCTGAAGATGATGTTGTACATTATGGTACACCACGTCATTCAGGAAGATACCCATGGGGTTCTGGTGACAACCCACAACATAATCAGGATTTTCTTTCTAGATATTATAAAGCTAAAGAAGATAATCCAAACGCTGATGAAACAACTATTGCTAAAATTCTAGGAATAACAACAACAGACTTGCGTGCTCAAAAATCAGTAGCATTGAATCAACGTGAAGCTCTCATTGTAGATAAAATAAGAGCTTTAAAAGAAGATGGTTTATCAGGTAGAGAAATTGGTAGACAATTAAATATACCAGAATCTACCGTTAGAAACTATCTTAAAGCAACTTCAGATAGAAAACGTGCCTCCGGTGCTAAAACTGCAGAAGCAATTAAAGAGTATATGCAAAATCATGAAGGTGTAATTGATGTTGGTAAAGGTGTTAATCTTCAACTTCAAATATCTGAAACTCGTATGAGTGAAGCACTTCAAATTCTAAAAAATGAAGGCTATACAGTCTATAATAAGACAGTTGCTCAAAGTTCCATGAATAGTAATAGAACTACTGTAAAATTACTTTGCCCTCCAGGAACTACATATGCTGAAGCTATGAAGGCCAAAGTAAATTACATTGGTCAAGATATTACGTCTGAAGATGGAGGAGATACTTTCGGTAAAAAATGGGAATATCCAAAATCAATGAATAGCAAGCGTTTGATGATTAGATATGCTGAAGATGGCGGAGTCAATAAAGATGGTAATATTGAGATTCGTCCAGGAGTTAAGGATTTAGATTTAGGACCAGGTGTTCATTATTCACAAGTCCGTATCCTTGTAGACGATACTCATTATCTAAAAGGTATGGCTACATATGGCAATCCTGCGGATTTCCCAGATGGAGTAGATGTAATATTTAACACTAATAAACATAAAGGAACACCAGCATTAGGTGACGATATTAGTGGTTCTGTTTTAAAAAAAATTAAAAATGATCCTGATAATCCATTTGGTGCAAATCTAAGAGAAATCGGTGGCCAGCATCACTTTACTGATGAAAATGGAAATATTAAAATGGATAGAGAGCATCTATCATTAATTAATAAAAGAGCTGATGAAGGTGACTGGAATGAGTGGTCAAAACAGGTTCCATCTCAATTCTTGTCAAAACAACCACAAACATTGATTGCAAGACAAATTAATTTATCTATGCAACAAACAAAAGATGATTATGAGTCCATAATGAGAGTCGACAATCCAATTGTTAAACAGTCATTATTAGATTCTTTTCAATCTAGTTGTGATTCTCAGGCTCGTTCTTTAAAAGCTGCAGCATTACCACAGCAAAGATATCAAGTCATCTTGCCGTTAACAAGTATTTCTGATAATGAAATATATGCTCCAAATTATGCTGATGGAAGCACTGTAGCATTAATTAGATATCCACATGCTGGTAGATTCGAGATTCCAATTGTTAAGGTTAATAATAGAAATGCTGAAGGTATCCAAAAAATCACACCAGGTGCTCAAGATGCTGTAGGAATTACAGCTAAAGTTGCTAGCAGATTATCCGGTGCAGATTTTGATGGAGACACTGTAATGGTTATTCCATTATCAAATAAAGTTAGAGTCCAAAATTCAAAGCCATTAGAAGGTCTAGTAGACTTTGATACTAATAGCTATGGCCCAGATCTAAAAAATGGTATAAAAGAAATAAATGGAGTTAAACATTATTATAGAAATGGAATAGAATATCCTATTATTAAAAATAAACAAATGGAAATGGGAATTGTGTCTAATCTAATAACAGATATGACATTAAAAGGTGCTCCTGACGATGAACTTGAAAGAGCTGTAAAGTATTCAATGATAGTTATTGATGCTGAAAAACATACATTAGATTATGCATCCGCAAAAAAAGAGTTAAGAATTGATGAACTAAAAAATAAGTATCAGCTCCATACTAATTTTAAAGGTAATACAAGTAAAGGAGCTGCAACATTAATATCTAGAGCGTCTAGTCCTATTGAAATGCCTGAACGTAAAGATGGTGCGTATTTTAATAAATATACTAATGAAAAGCTTGAGCTTTTAGAATATACTAAAAACCCTAGAAGTCCATTAACTAAGTATATCAATCCTGAGACTGGAGTTATATATGAAAAGAAAGATGTAACAACTAAATATACAGACCCTGTTACTGGTGAAAAATTATATCATGATACCAAAAGAACTTACAACCAGTATCAAGATAAAAATGGTAAAAAATATACTGCTTATTTAGATAAGGCTACAGGAAATTATACATATGTAGATGATAAAAAAATACGTCATATAGTCGATACCGATGATAAGAGATTAAAGAAAGATATTGTAGCAACTGGAAAATATTATACAATGGATATAATAAATGATGCTAATCTAATAAATTCAGGAACAATACAAGAATCTTATTATGCGAAGTATGCTAATTATTTAAAAAAATATGCATCACAAGCTAGACTAGACTCTTTAAATATTGAGTCTTATGATAAGGATCCTATTGCTGCTAAAAAATATGAGCCAGAAGTTAAGTCACTACAAGAAAAATTAAGAATTTCTTTATCAAATGCTCCAAGAGAACGCCAAGCTGAGGTATTAGCAAATAAAAGATACAAAGATAAAATTGATGATCTTGACGAAAAATTAGATAGTGAGCATGCCTCTAAATTATTCCAGAAAGAATTAGCGTTAGCCCGTATTCAAACTGGTGCTAAAAGATACGAGATATCATTCTCGCCAAAAGAATGGGAAGCTATACAAGCTCATGCTATAGCAGCATCAAATCTAAGACAATTAATTAAGCATTGCGATAGCAAACAACTTAAAGAATTAGCTACTCCTAGAGAGGATAGAAATATTATAACTACTACAAAATCTAATAGAATTAAGTCCATGTCCAATGCTGGTTATACAAATGAAGAAATATCAGAAGCAGTTGGATTAAGTGTATCTACTGTAATTGATGTTATGAAAGGAGATAGGTAATTATGATAGAACTAGATCATAATAAAAAGTATTTGTTAACAACTAAAGACAATCCTAAGTCTCCCGTTACAGAATTTGATGAATGGCTTAGCTGGGATAATATGTTGGGATACAATACTATTAATAGATTGGCTGCTGCAATGGGTAATGAATATGATAATGATACTCTAACCCAAGAAGAAAAAGATGAAATAGAGCGTAAAGCTCAACAAACTCTGATTCAAACTGGAGCTATCAGCAACTCCAGAGGAGTTACAGAATACATCTTAGTGCCAGTAACAGATAAATAGAATAAAATCATATAGGGGAGGGGGTCTACACCCCCACAACCCCTTTATATCGCCCCGGTCTTTGAAAAATCTCCGGGGGGAATTTTTTTAGAAAGCTTTTACACTCCTCTTATGGGTGGTTTTAGTCTTTAAACGAGGTTTATGGGACTAATATTGGGTATACTATGTACCTAGATGAACATTATGTCTTATTTTTTGTATTGTATCTGCAGTGATATTAATATATTTCCATACCAAATTCTCCTTTTTATTGATATATTGTTTATTTATTGATTCCATATCCTCGTTTAAAGACTAAATTTGAAAAGCCAATTAATGATAAGGAGATATTTATATGCCTAAAGTTATAAAAACTTGTATGCCAGAGGTTAATGAGCAGAATATAGATATATTGACTGATGCTGCTACGAGTCCTGACGCTTTTGAGTCTAAGTGTATAAACGCTGCTTATCATTTAGCCTATAAGCGTTTAATAAGTGGCGAAGCTACTTCTCAGGAGACTACATACTTTCTGAAATTAGGAAGCAAAGTAGCTACATTAGAAATGAAGAAGCTAGAGGCTGATACTAAAAAAGCTGAAGCTCAAGCAAAAGCATTAGATACTTCTAAAGAGCAGCAAGCATATGATAAAGTTATAGATGCTTTAATGTCATATAGAGGTGTTACTAATGATAATGAATAATAAGAAACGTTCTTATAGTGAACTTAATAAACTTAATAGTTTTGATGATAAATATTTGTATTTAAGAATGGATGGTATCCCTGGGGATGTAACATTTGGAGGATTACGATATTTGAATCAAAGCTTTTATAAAAGTAATGAATGGAAATCTGTAAGAAGAAAAGTTATATTACGAGATGGCAATTGTGATTTAGGTGATATCAATCATCCTATCCATGGAAAAACTATAGTGCATCATATAAATCCTATTTCTATAGAGGACTTAGAAAATGGTGATCCTAAAATCTTTGATATGGATAACTTGATTTGTGTTTCCGAAGATACCCATAATGCAATCCATTATGGAGATGAGGATTATCTTAATAAATTTAAGATGACTGTAAGAAGCCCTAATGATACTATACCATGGAAATAAATAAAAAGGAGGTATGTTACAAATGTCAATAATTGATGAAAATGTGTTTAAAAAACAGTCAACTCAGCAACATACAAATTATATCAAAGGTATAGCAATTTGTAATGTTAAATTAAATGTACGTCAATCTCCTAATCCGACTGGAGAAATTATTCACGTCATAAATAGAGGCGATAAATTTAATATTGACCTAGATAAGTCTACTGATAGATATTATTATATCAAATTCTCTAGACCTAGCAAGATTAAAGGGTTTGTTGCTAAAGAATATGTAGAGGTACTATAATTATGGAAAATGATGTATATGATTATGATATAGTACTTAACTCTGTAAAGCATTATTGTGGTTCTTTATTAGAAGAAGATGATACAGAGTTTGATAATGAGTTTTTAATGGCTATTAACTCATCACTTCAATCAGCATATCAATCTAATGATAAAATTAAAAATATAGAAGTTACATCATCAACCACATGGGATGAACTATCTGATGATAAATCCATTACACCATTATTAAAAACTTATATTAGCATTAAAACTAAAAAAGTGTTTGATCCTTCAGCATCGTCTATTATACAGAAGGCGTATGACGAGGAATTAAATGAATTATTTTTCAGAATGTCTGTAATCTAATAAAAGGTTAATAATGCTAAGTAATACAGCTACACCAAAATATTATGGTGAATGGAGAGCAAAAGTACTATCCGGAGAAATACCTGTTTGTGAAACTATTTCTATGGAAATGAATAGAATAGATGCACTTATAGCGAACCCTGGCATTTATTATGATCCAGCGCCAGTTGAAGGCTTTATTAGATATTGCGAAAATGAATTAGTATTATCTGATGGAGGCCCTGTTAGTATGCTTCTAAGCTTTAAGGTTTGGAGTGAGCAACTATTTGGATGGTATTATTTTGTTGAGAAAAAAGTATGGCAACCGTCATCTGATGGAGTTAAAGGTCACTATGAAACTATTCGTGAAAAACGAAGATTAATTACTAAACAATTTATTATTATTCCTCGTAGAAACGCAAAAACAATGTATTGTAGTTTCATACATAACTATTTATTAGTAGTAGATCCTACTGCTAAAGATCAAATAGTTACAGCTCCAACTATGAGACAATCTGAAGAAACGCTAAGCCCTATAAGGGTTGCCATAGCAAGATCTAAAGGGCCTCTATATAAGTTTATGACCAGTGGTAATATTAATAATACAGCCGGTTCTCCAAAAGATAGAGTAAAATTAGCGTCTACAAAAAAGGGCATCCAGAATTTCTTAACAGGAAGTATCTGTGAAGTAAGACCCATGTCTATTGATAAATTACAAGGATTACGTTGTGCAGTAGCAACAGTCGACGAATGGTTGTCTGGAGTTATTAAAGAGGACGTAATTGGGACTATCGAGCAATCTGCAAGTAAAAATAAGGATTATATAATAGTTTGTGTATCTTCAGAAGGTACTGTTCGTAATGGTCCTGGGGATACAATCAAAATGGAGCTTAATAAAATACTAAAAGGAGAATATCTTAATCCTCATGTTAGTATATTTTATTATAAGCAAGATGATGTTAAAGAAATTGGTAACCCTGATTTATGGATTAAATCTAATCCAAATATAGGGATTACTGTATCGTATGACACTATTCAACAAGATGTTGAAAAAGCAGAACAAGTTCCATCATCAAGGAATGATATTTTAGCAAAAGTATTTAATATTGCATGCGAAGGTTTTACTTATTTCTTTACATACGAACAAACTATTCCAGGTCCTGTTCAAGATTATACCGGAATGCAATGCTCGGTTGGAGCTGATTTATCACAAGGCAACGACTTCTGTGCTTTTAGTTTATTATTTCCATTATCAACTGGTGATTTTGGATTAAAAGCAAGAAGCTTTATTTCATCATATACATATGATCATCTAGCTCCTGCGATGCGTATTAAATATGATGATTTTATTAAAGAGGGAACTCTTATAGTCTTAGAAGGAACTATATTAGATATAGATGAAGTTTTTGATGATTTAGTTAATTGGATAAACGCCAATGATTACGTCCCAGAAGCACTAGGATATGACCCATATAATGCTAAAGAATTTGTAGATAGATGGGCTGTAGAATTTGGGGATAGAAATATTGAGAAAGTAATTCAAGGCGCTAAAACTGAAAGTGTACCTCTAGGAGAAATTCAAAAACTTGTAAAAAATAAGCAATGGCATTTTCATGAACAAATGGTGTCTTGGTGCATGGGTAACGCTATGGTGCTAAAAGATACTAATAATAACATGAAATTGTATAAGCAAAAGTATGAATATAAAATTGATACTGTCTCTGCTGCTATGAACGCTTATGTTGCTTTTAAAATTCACAAGCAAGAGTTCTAATATATTAAAGAAAAGGAGGAAAAACTATGGATTTATACACAAAAATCATTGATCCTAATGCTTTGACTCATGGTGGTCCTGGTTCTGGAAGATATGAAAAAGGTTCTGGAAAATATTGGAATCCTGATGGTACTTTAACTGAAGAAGGCAAAGAGCATTATTATGGAAAATCAGAAACCAATATTAAAGTTAAAGATACAACAAACAATAGCTCTAGTATTAAGGCTAAAAATAGTTTTAATACATATAATGTAAACTTTAATGAAACAATATCAGGTATGAGTGCTTCTAAAATAACAAAAGCTATGAAAGAAGGTCCAGATTCGGATTCTTATAAAGAAGCTATGGCAGAAGTAAATAAAAATACAGAGAAGAAAGCAAAAGCTGAAAATAATAAGAATATATCTAAAGCAAAAGCAGAAACTGCTGAAAATAAATTAAAAGAAGAAAAAGCTAAAACTGAACTAAATAAAATAAAAGAGCAACAATCTAAAGATAATGCTAAAAAAGTTCAAGAAAAATCTTCACAAAATAATAATAAATCTAAATCTCTTAATAAAGAAGATTATAAGGATATCCAAGAAGCTACTAAAGCCGTTAAATCTGCTGGATCAGATTTGCATACTTTAATCGGTCAAAAAAAAGGTACTACAGTATATGGCAAATATGATAACCTATCTACACAAGAGTTAAGATCTAGAATTGATAGAATTAGCGCAGAAAAACAATATTCTGATTTAATAGGAGATACTAAGTATTACCCTAGTAAACAAGAAAAAGCTAATAATATTATTGACAAAATTAATGCTGGACTAGGACTTGCAACTAGTGCATTAGGTATTGTAATAGCATATCAAGCTATTAAAAATAGGCATTCAAAATAATTCATAGGAAGATAAAATTATGTCAATTTTTAGTAATAATCCTATTAAAAAAATTTGGAATATATTTAAAGATCATAGATCAAATAATTTAGATGACTCTCCTAATGATTTATATATAAATTATATGTCTGGATTAAATCCTTATAGTTTTAAATACAGCTCACCAAATGATATATCATTCATTAACACAATATACACAAGAATTGCGAACGATGTATCTCTAGTTAATATGATGCATATTAAATCTGACCCAAATAATCCTGATAATTATGATGTTTTATATACTTCATGGCTAAATAAACTATTAACAAAGCGTGCCAATAAAGATCAAACTTCAAGAGCATTTATAAGAGATGTGGTTCAGTTTTTATGTGAAAATGGAGTTGTTTGCTTATTTCCAAATGACACTGATGGAGATATTAATGATACCGATAATTATAAAATATATTCTCTAAGATATGGCAAAATTTTAGCATATCGCGCAAACACAATAGATATTGATGCTTATAATGATAGAACTGGTACTCATGAAATTGTTTATAATGTTCCTAAGAGTGATGTATGTATTATAGAGAATCCTTTCGGCGCAGTAATGAATGACCCTCGTTCTATTGCTCAAAGATTAGTCAGAAAGTTAAATCAAATCGATATGATAGATAGTCAAATTTCCAGTGGAAGAATGAATATGCTAATTCAATTACCATACTCAACAAGAGCTAGTATAAAAAAGAGTCAAGCTGAGACTAGATTAAAGGAAATTGAAGATCAATTAAAAGACAATAAATATGGAATTGCATATTTAGATGCTGCTGAAAAAGTAGTTCAATTAAACAGGCCTGTTGATAATAATTCATACAATACTGTAGATTATTTAACAAAACAGATGTATGCATCTACTTATTGTACTCCAGAAATTATAGATGGTACTGCTACCCCAGAGGCTATGTCTAACTATTATAAAAGAACTGTTATGGTTATGGCATTAGCTATAGCTGAGGAATTAAGTACTAAATTTATCAGTGAAACTGCTCAATCTCAAGGACAATCAATAGTTTGCTATACTGACATATTCCAGTTCATGCCATTCCAACAATTAGCTGATACAGTTGATAAGTTGAAACGTAATGAAGTAGTAACTTCTAATGAATTAAGAAAGAGCTTTGGTATGCTACCTAAAAAAGAGCAGAAAGCTAATGAGTTAACAAACCCTAATATAGCTGATAAAAATAAAACAAGTGATATTAATACCAATTCAAACATAAATGATGAGTCGTCAGACAATAGCAGCGACGATACAAATCAGAATGGAGAATAAGTATTGATATAAATAAATGTAAATATATAAAGGAGGTTCATATTTAATGAAGAAATATGATTTCAGAGGTGTCGGTACAAGATATAATGTTAAATGTACTGATGGAGTTACTATTGCTTCTGGAAGCTTTGATGCTCAAAATGATACTATCGTTCCTTTATGTTGGCAACATTTTCATAGCGAACCTAAAAATGTATTAGGTAATGCAAGATTAATTTGTCATCATGATAAAGTTGATGTAGAATGTTTATTTAATGATACTGATTCTGCTAAAGACGCTAAGGAACTAGTTAAGCATCATGATGTTAAAGGCTTAAGCATTTATGCTACACATGTCAAGAGAGAAGGTAATCTAGTAACTAGTGGTGTTATTCAAGAAGTATCTCTTGTTCTAAAGCCAGCTAATCCTGGAGCATTCATTACTGATGTATTAGTGCATTCTGATAATAAAGAATTTACAGAAGAAGATTACGCATTATTAAATAGTAATCCAAATGATCCTAAATTTAAGGATGATGATATCACAATTGATGAAACTAGAATCATTATTCATAGTGATCCAGAAGATGGATTAGAATTATACCAATCAGATAATGAATCTGATGAAGCAGATTCTGAATCTAATAATTCTACTGAAAAAGAAGAAACCGCTGATGAAGTGCTTAAAACATTAACTGAAAAGCAACGCGCTATAGTTGATTTTTATGTAGAAGCTTCATATAATTTAGGTTATTCAGAAGCTAAAAAAGAAGCAGAAGAAACTGCTAAAAAAAACAAAGGTAAAGAAGAAGTCGCACATAGCGATAAGGAGGATAATTCAATGAACTTTTTTGATAAATATAAATCAAATCAAACAATTCAACAAAGTAATACAAAAGTTGCTGTAATTTCACATGCAGACTTAGATGAAGCTGTATTAAGTGCCCGTGATGGATCTGCAGCATCTTTAAAAGGAACTTTAAAGGCATTTATTACTAAGACATTAAATGCTACAATTGAAAACTATAAGGAACAAGATACATTAGCTCATGCTGATGGTGGTAACCAAGAAGCTCAAGCTTATGTTGCTAATAATAAAGATAATTATGCAATGGCTTTAAAGACATTAGATGCTATTAAGCATGCTGATAACAATGCATCTGCTACAGGAAATGATACTACACTATCTTATGGTATTCAAGATATTGCTAAGTTAATGCCAGAATCAACTCCAGTAGGAACATTTACATTGGATAATGATACTTCTTGGGTTGGTAAGGTATTAAATGGTGTAACTAAGAACCCAGCTGCTACTTTCCATTCTAGAATTATTGATTTAACTGGCGAAAAAGCAAGAGCATTAGGTTACGCAAAGAATGGTGCTAAGAAGATTGAACAATTATTAAAGGCTTCTAAGCGTGGTGTTGAACCATTTACTGTATATGTAAAGCAAAAAGTAAATCGTAATGATATGATTGATTTAGATTCTTGGGATGCAGTATTATTCTTACAAAATGAAATGAGTGCTAAACTAGCAGAAGAAGTTGCTAGAGCTATCCTAATTGGTGATGGTCGTGAAGAAGGTTCTGAAGATAAGATTGATGAATCTAAGATTATCCCAGTTTATAAAGACGGTTTAGATATTGAAGATCAAGGATCTTTATATGTAACTCGTGTTGCTGTGGATGCTGTTGCTAATGATGATGCTAATAATACTAAGTATGCTTCTAAGTTAATTGATGCTATTATTGCAAATCGTAAAGAATTAAAGACTACAAAGAAACCATCTTTATTTGGTTCTTATGAAGTATTAAATGGCCTAGATCTATTAAAGGATTTAAACGGTCACTTCATCTTTGATGCTGAGTCTTTAAAGGCTAAACTAAAAGTTGAAGATATTGTGCCTGTAGATGCTATGTCTGGATTATCTCGTGTAGATGATAATGGCAATACATATGATTTACCATTAATTGAAATGAATATGAGTGATTACTATATTGGTCGTAATAAGAAGGGTACTGAAGCTTTATTCACAGACTTTGATATTGACTATAACCAATACAAGTATTTAATTGAAACTCGTTTATCTGGTATGATTCCAGCTCCTAAGAAGGCTATTATCTTTGAACGTAAGACTGCAGCTACAACACCAACAGAGCCTTCTAATGATACAGAAGCTCAAGGTTAGGACTTTAATTCAAAATGGGTAGAAGATCTATAATATATATAGGTCTTGCGCCTGATAATGTGGAAGATCCGGCACATCCAGGAGTATACCTAAATAATTCTTATGTAGAAAAAAGAGTTATTGCTACAGAAATAGAGGTATCTATTATGAATACCTCTTCTTCTGATAGTACTAACGAAACCATAACTTATGGTAATCCATTATCTTTTAATATAAATAACTATATATTAAAACATAAGCATAATATTCGCTATGTACGATATCAAGATGGAAATAAATGGAGTATTACAAAAATGATACAAAATTCTCGTACTATGACAGTTTATTTAGGGGGTGCTTATAATGGATAGTAATCAAGATCTATTAGAACAAAAAAGAATAAAATTCCACAATAAACTTTTATCAATATTACCAGGGGTTAAAATTTATTATAATCCACCTGATAATATAAAAATACAGTATCCAGCTATTATATATAAAGATTCTAGTATTAAGTCTGTAAGAGCAGATAATATAAAATATATTACAAGTCCTGGCTATAAAGTTACTTATATATCAAGCAACCCTATAGACCCTAATATATCTATATTGCTAAAGAATTTAAATATGCTAGAATATAGTAATAGCTATTATTTAAATAATAATAAGTATACTGTATTCAATTATAATACATAACGGAGGTATGTCAAATGAAGTTAGAATTTGATAAAGACGGAGAACGTCTATATGAGACTGGTGTCTCTAAGTGTGTACTATTTGTAAAGGACAAAACTGGTTATAGATCAGGTGTTGCCTGGAATGGTATTACAGCTGCTAATGAACAACCAGAAGGCGGCGAAGCAAATAAAGTATATGCTGATAATATTACATATGCTACAATGTATAGCACAGAATCATTTAAGGGTACTGTTGAAGCATTATTCACTCCATCTGAATGGAAAGAATGTGATGGTCGTAAATCCTTAGGGAATATTAAGGGTTTAACTGTAGGTCAACAACGTAGATCAACATTCGCATTATGTTATAGAACTGAAATTGGTTCTGATGATATCGAACCAGGTTCTTCAGGTGCACCTTACAAGCTACATATTTGGTACAACTGCAAAGCAAGTCCATCAGAGCATGGTCATGCAACAAATAGTGAATCTACAGAAGCAGATACACTAAGCTATGAAATTAATACTACACCATTTGGTGAATTCACTGTTAATGGAGAAGTTTATAAGAATGTTGCAAATGTTACTATTGATACTAGAGAATTAACAGAATCAGAATTAGCTAATCTTTCAAAAGTAGAAGATTATTTATACGGTACTGCTACTACAGACTCTAAATTATTACTTCCTGAAGAAGTATTCGCAGTAATTTCAACAGGAAAATTACCAGAAGAAGTTGGCGAACAAACAGGCAATTAATTTTAAAGCCTAGTTTAATGCTCACTTAAATTCAAAATGGAATGGAGAGGCTAATATTAATATACCTCCATTCCGTTTTTTTTTTATTATAACTATTATTAAAAAAAGGAGATTATTTTATTATGTTAAAACAAAATGTAGAATTTTTAGATTTAGAAGGTAATAAGTGCTCAGAAACAATGCACTTTAACTTAACAGAAAACGAAATGACAGACTTCATTCTTCATGAATTCCCAAATGGTAATGTCCAAGAATCTATGAATGCAATGCTAAAGGAAGGTAATCAAACTTTATTATTTGATACATTTCATCATATTACAGAAGCTGCATATGGTACACCAAGTGAAGATAAAAAGCATTTCTATCATTTAAGAAATGAAAATGAAAAGAGAGAACTAGAATCATCATGTGCATATCAAGAGTTATTAACAAAGTTATCTAAGGATGAGAGTTTTGCAACTAAGTTCTATCAAAATATTTTCCCTAAGGATTTATTAGCAAGAGCTGAAAAAGAAGCTAAAGAGCAACTTTCAAAACAATAAACTAATTAATTACTGTTTATATGTTAGAACTACTTATAAAACCAGTTATATTTGATGTTGATTCTAAAACTGGGGAAGTTATATGCATACCTAGTACTAATACAGTACTAAAACTAGAAAATAGTTTATTAGCTTTATCTAAATGGGAATCAATCCATGAAAAACCATATTTACAATATGTAAATGATACTAAAGTTAATAATATTAAAGATAAAACAATATCTTTTGAAGAAACTATCGATTATATTAAATGCATGGTTATAAATATAAATGATTCTGAAGTAAAACAAATATTTAAGGATCCACTTATAGCTGCTACAGTATTTAATGATGAAGATAACTCTCACGTTATACAAGAGCTAGAAAATTATTTTAATAAATCTATGACTGCTACAAAATTTAAAGATAGGAAAACAGACTCAGTTCCGGAAGGTTCTCCTAAACGTAATAAAACAGTCACTAGTGAAATGATATATGCTCATATGTTTGAGTCCGGTATTGATAAATCTTGCGAAACATGGAATATAAACAGATTATTAGTTACTATGAGAATTATTAATGATGATAACTCATCTGCAAATCCTAAAAAGAAGAGTAGAACACAATTATTAAACGAATATGATTCTTTAGAGGCTCAAAACCGAGCAAAATATTTAAAACCTAAATCCTAAATATTCTAATATTAGGAGGCTATATCAGCATGATAAAAATGAAATATAGTGGTTATGACAGTTTATCAAAACACTTATATAATATTCAGAATATCAATATTAGTGATATTTCTAACATGAAACGAATAGCTGAAGAAACGGTTCAAAGACTAAAAGATGCAACCCCAGTCGATACTGGATTAACTGCATCTTCTTGGTCTTATGAAATAAAGATAGAGGGAAATAAAACTTCCCTTTTATTTTTAAATTCAAATATTCAAAATGGAGTGAACATTGCTTTGATTTTAGACAGTGGGCACTTAAGTAAAGATGGCAATTGGATATCTGGGTATGATTATATAAATCCAGTGACAAGAGCCGCATATTATAAAATCATAAATAACGCTAGAAAGGAGCTGATTAGATAATGAGTGATATAGAAGCACAGGTCGTAAGAATGGAATTTGATAATAGTAATTTTGAAAAAAATGTAAAAAAATCTAGAAAATCAATTTCACAACTACGTAATGAGTTAGATTTTACTAAAACTGCTAAAGCTTTAAACAAAAATTTTAATAGTTCCGAAAAAGGAATTGATTCTAATATAAAGTCTATAAATAAATCATTAGAATTAACTGCTGGTAAAATAATAAGGATTACTACTATAGCTAATCTTACAAATAGTATATTTAATAGATTAAAATCAACTATTAAATCATTATCGTTTGATAATATTCTTTCTGGTTTCAGTAAATATGAAGAGTCGACTAAAGCAACCGCAACCTTACTTGCTCAGACTATAAAAATGACACAAGATGATGGAACTGTTAAAACTATTGAAAATGTCGCTGAGAAAACAGAGATTGTAACTGAACAAATGAAAAAACTTAACTGGTATACTGATAATACATCATATTCATTCACAGAAATGCAAAAGAATATTGGTAAATTTACAGCCGCCGGATTAAGTTTAAATAAGAGCGAAGAAGCTATGGAAGGTATAGCAAACTGGGCAGCTGCGTCTGGTCAAAACGCAGAAGTTGCTAGTAGAGCTATGTATAACATTTCGCAAGCAATGTCTTCAGGCTCAATGAGATTGGTTGATTATAAATCAATTCAAAATGCAAGTATGGACACTACTGAGTTCAGACAGAAGGCTTTAGATGCTGCAGTTGCTGCTGGTAAACTTACTAAAAACATTGATGGTACATATAATACTTTAAATGGTCATACTTTCAATATTAATAATTTTACTGATTATTTATCTGATAAGTGGCTTGATAAGGATGTCATGATGGATACATTAGGTTCTTATAGTAAGGCAACAACTGAGATATATAACATGCAAAAGAAACTTGGTGCTGATGGTCATCTTGTAACTATAAGTGAAACTGTAGAAGAATATGAAAAACATATAGAAGAATTGAAAGCTGCATATGAATCTAGTGGTTCTGCTGCAGATAAATCTGCATATGAAACTGCAGTGTTTGGTTTGAAGGTATTCAAATCTGCTCAGGAAGCCAGAACTCTATCTGATGCCTTAAACGCTACTAAAGATGCTGTTTCAACAGGATGGAAAAATACTTTTGAAACTTTTATTGGTTTATCATCAGAATCAACGGAAGTATTTACAATACTAGCAGATAGGCTTACAACATTCTTTAACCGAAAAGCTGATAATAGAAATAACGCTCTTACAGCATGGGCATCATCATCAATCCCTATTCTAAAGGAAGTTGATGGTGAATTAAAAGAGGTTAATATAAATGCTAGAGATTTATTATTTGCAGATACTAGTGAAACTAAAGGAGCTGTATGGCAAATATTGGATTCTATAGGAACCATTATTCGAACTATAGAGGGTGCATTCCGAGAAGTATTCCCTTATACTGAAGGAGTTTCTGATGAAGTAGAAGGATTAACTCAAAGAATGCAAAGATTTTCTAAATTATTTTATAATTTTGCTAATAATCTATCAAATGTAATAAATAAAAATAAAGAAACAATCTCAACTATATTTAAAGTTATATTTGGTGGCTTAAAAATATTGATTACTGCAATTAAAGCAGTATTTACTATTGTTAAACCATTTATAAGCTTAATAGGTTCTATATTTAGTTTTATTACAGGAAAATTAAATAGAGGTACTAGTTCTGTAGTAGATGGTATAAATAGCATTTGTAATTGGATTACAAATTTATCTTATAGATTACAATCATTTAATGAAAAAATAGTAAACAAGCTATATATTGGTATAACTTGGGCTATTAATAAAGTAATATTAGGTTTACAAAAACTAAAAAACTCAGGATTTATAGACTTCATAAAAAAAGCTACCAATAAATTAGTAGAATATATTATTATTCTTAAAAATAATATAGTAAACCTTATTAAAAAAATAGACTGGAATTCAAAATGGAATTCAATTAAAAAGTTCTTTTCAAAGCTATGGTCATTAATAGTGTCTTTCTGGAATAAATTAAAGAGTCTAGGATTTGTAAATATTATAAAAGCTATTGGTGCTGGAATTTGGAAAGGATTTAAGTTTATAATTGATTCTTTTAAGCAATTAGCTACTGGAATTAAACAATCAAAAGTCGGTCAAGCTATTGATGGAACAATTCATAAAATTAAACCATTAGAAATATTTGTAAATGGTATTAAGAACTTATTTAAAGGAGCTCTTAATTTTATAAAAGGTCTATTATCAATGTTTGGTTCATTATTTACTACATTAGGAACTCTTTTAGGAGAACTAGGCAACGGAATGCAAAGATTATTCCAAGGTGGTTTAACTACAGAAGAGTTTAACAGAATAAAAAGTGGAGTCACAAAAGGTGGCATTATAGCTTTAATAGGAGTATTAATATATCAAATAGGTAAAGCAGTTGGCCCTCTTATTAAATTAGCAAGGATTTTAGGTAAGAGCATCGGTGATATAATGAATGCATTCACAGATGGATTGAGGTCAGTATTTAAAGCAAAAGCAGTACAAATGTATGCTGTAGCTATTAAAGAAATGTCTAAGTCTATATTAATAATGGTTGCTTCTCTTATAGTATTATCATCTATAGACGAACAACGATTAGAGAATGGCTTAAAAGCTATGACTGTTGTAGCATCTACAATGGTAATATTCGTAAAACTAATTGTAAGATGTGTTAATAGTATGCAAACTGTAAAGTCTAGTGTATCTAAATTATTTGTAGGATTTAAATCATTATCTAAATCGTCAACTAAAGGATTATCATTTGTTAACAGTGAATTAGCAGAAAAAGCTAAGATGATTGGTGCTATATCTAAGCTATTAGTTAGATTAAGTGTTTCAATGTTTATTATGGCACTTGTTATAAAGAAATTAGGTTCTATAGACCCTAAGGTATTAACTCAAGGTTTAGAAGCTATGATAGTAATGCTATCTATGACTGCTATATTCGTAAAAGCATCAGCATCCAATAGCAAAGATGATACCAAAAATGCTAAAAAGACTGCCAAAACTTTAGCAGGATTAGGCATAGCTGTATTATTAATGTCAAGAGCTATTACTAAATTAGGTAGTCTTGACGAAAAACAATTAAAACAAGGTCTACTAGGATTAGGAGCCATATTTGGATTTATGGCATCATTCTTTAAATTAACAAAAAATAAGGAAAAACGTTCAGGCTCCAACTTTAAGAAAAATATTCAGAACGTTACAGACGCTAATCTTCAATTAATGGGATTAGCAACAGCATCCATATTATTGACTGCTACAGTTAAAATATTAGGTAAAGCCGACTCTAGAGTTCTTGCTAAAGGTTTATTATCTACAGCAGTATTGTTCTCTATTCTTGCAATGTATACAAGATTGACAACAGTATCAGATAGTAAAATTTCAAAAGAATCTAAATCTGGAAAAAATAGTAGTCTATCAACTAATAAAGAAAAAGTATATCATAATGTTTCAGCATCTATAAAAGGTCTTGCCGTTGGAATGCTTATCTTAACTGGAAGTGTTGCTATACTAGGTAATATGAATACTGATACTTTAAAAAAAGGATTAATATCTATAGGAATTATTACAGGCACTTTAATAGCATATTCTGTATTAACCTCAAAAGCAGATAAAGAGCTATCAAGCAGTTCCTCAGCAACAAAATCTTCATCAACTGAAAATAGCAAGAAAACTTATAAAGCTATCAATGCTAAATTAGTAGGTTTATCTATGGCTGCTGTAATTTTGGCAGGTAGTATTAAAATCTTGTCAACTATAGATGATAACAAACTAAAGCTAGCCACTGGTATGGTTGCTGGCATAATAGCTGCTATGGGAGTATTTACAGTCATGATAACTAAATATAATAAAGATACTTCTAAAACAACATCAAAAACTTCATCTTCTTCTAAGAAACAAGTTGCTACTCTTAAAGGAGTTGCTAAAGCATTAATATCTACTGGAATTGCTATGGTTGCAGTTGCAGGGGCATTCAAAATAATGGACTCTGTAGAAATAGATAAAATTCAGGCTGGAACTAAAGTATTAGCAGTAATGCTTGCTGGTATTTCTGCTATAACATTTGTATTATCAAAATCTAAATTAACTGCAAAAGAAATGAACAAATCAGCTACTTCTATAATTAAATTGGCTATAGCGGTAGCTATATTAGCAAGTTCTACAATTCCAATGGCAGCTGCTATGAAACAATTTTCAGAGGTATCTGGCAAAGATATATTAAAAGGAGTAGCTAGTATGATTGCTTTTGGAGTTGCTTGTGCAGGATTAGCATTAGTTTTAAAAGCTGCTAATGTAGATAAAATTGTTATTGCTATTGGTAAAGCATTTATGTATTTAGGTGCTGGTTTAGCATTAGTATCAGTTTCTATATTATTACTAGTTGCTGCTGCAGCAATGATAGCACCAGCTATGCAAGATCTAGCTGAAAACGCTGAATATGCTGAAAAAGCTGGACAGTCATTTGGATTATTCTTAAGTGGATTATTAAATGGATTAAGTGGAGCAGTAAGTTCTCTATTAAGTCTTATAAGTCAAGCTATTGATGAAACCGTAAATAAGATATTTATATCATTACAAAATATATTATCTCAATTATGGACTTTTATACAAAGTAATACTGATTCTATAGCTCAAACAATAGTAAACTTTGTGAATGCAGTTTTAATTGCTATTAATAATAGTGATTTATTGGATAATTTAGTTGTATTTATAATTAAACTATGTAGAGCTGTATTAGATGGTGCTTATGTAATAATCGATGATTTGGTTACTTGGGTAATAGGACTTGTTAATAAGTTAGCTGAAAGATTACCAGAAATAGGAACCGCTATTGGTAACTTAGTTGCCGGCATTGTAGATGCTTTCTTTAATGCGCTAGAAGTTGCTATACCTAAGATATTAAATCGTATACTAGACTTTATATGTAATCTATGCATTAGTATAGGTAATTTCATAATGCAAGCTGCAGGTCGTTTAAAAGCTGCATTCTCATATTTAAAGATGAGTATTGTAAACGCTTTTGATACATGGTTTGGTTTGCCATTAAAATACTCAGCAGAAGATTTAGGTAAAACCGCTGACACTGCTTTAGGAGACGGTATTACTAATAATTCTGATATTACTGAAAAAGCAGGAACTGCAATGACAAATACCCTTAGTCTATCTATTAAGAACGGTCTTTCTGCTTTAAATCCATTTAATTTAGCAAAAAAATTAGTACAGGATTTCTTTAATGGAATGTCTAATAAAATTAATGCTTTAAAAGAGAAAATTAAGGATACATGGGGCAAAATTACTTCATGGATAAAAGGAGTGTTTGGTCAACATTCACCATCAAAAGTATTTGAACAAATCGGTGAATATAATGTTCAAGGTTATATGATTGGTGTTGATAATGAAGCATCAGCCTTAGAATCTCAATCCAAAGGAATGGCAACTAGTCTTATTGAAGCTATGGATGAGATCAGATCTACTATAATAGAAACATTAAATGGTATGTTTAATGGTGATGGTGTCACTATGAAAATAACTCCAGTACTAGATACTACTATTCTAAAGGATCAAATATCAGCTTTAAATCAAAATGGATTGAGGACATCAATATCTGCTAATGCAGTTAATGCAGCAGAAGCTGTTGGTGACAGTGGTAATACTGTAAATCATAACTCTGCATTAACTTCATCATATAATACAAATAACACAACCAATAATAATAATTCATATAATTATGAAGTTAACTTTTACATCACTAATCCTAATACTGATGAGGTTGCTGATAAAGTTAACTCAGTTATGCAAAAAGTTGTAGAAAGGAATAATGCTAATAATGGGAACACTCATTTTTAAACAAAAAAGTTCTAAAGAATTAGGAATAACTATATTAGCTATTCCTACTCAACCATATCCAGAACGTGATATTACATATACTCACGTGCCAGGCAAAAGTGGTGATATTGTGATTGATAATGGAAGCTATAAAAATGTAGAAATTACATATAGCATGTTTTATGAATATCCTGAAGGAACTAAACTTCAGCAAATACAAAATAACGTTGCTAAATGGTTATCTACAAATGGTGTCTATGCAAGACTTGAGGATAGCTATGATAATTCTCACTTTAGAATGGCAATAGTATCTAATAGTTTTGAATTAACCGATTTACAAGGTGAAGCTGTTACATTTGATGTTGTATTTACTTGTAAACCACAAAGATTTCTAAAAGTGGGTGATGATCTTTATAATTTTGACAAAGATTCATCATCTACTTTGTCATTCGTTAATGATAATATATATGGCGGAGACAACAAACCATACATAGAAATATATACTTCAAATGAATATGATAATAATGTAGAAAATATTGTAAATCTAGATATATTTAATTTAGATGATGACTATAATAAAACTAATTATTTCAATCAAAGCAGTAGATTATTATCTATAAAAATACCAGCAAATTATCAAAGAATATCTAAATTTATTATTGATTTTGAAACTGAAGAAATCAAAGCTTATGATTCTTCCAATAATGAAATAATTTCATTTTTAGAAGATTCTGAGATTGTATCTCCTAATATATTTAATCCTTTTATATCATTTGGTTCAGATACTAAAACAATGATTGAAATAAAAGGACCTGTTAAAGAAAGTAAAATTAAACCTAGGTGGTGGGATCTATGATTAAATTATTTAGTCCGACTTCTACAGATTTTGATGGTATCGGATATGGCATTGTAAATGATGCTATATCCTGTGCTGTTACTTCTAGTGAAGATGGAACCTTTGAATTAAATATGGAATACCCATCCAATGGGTTAAAAATAAAGTATATTAAAACAAGAAATTTAATAGTGGCAAAAGCTAATAAATATATGAAGCCGCAGGCTTTTAGAATAGATAGTATATCAAGGTCCTTATCTGGAAACTTAGCAGTGCATGCATTCCATATATCATATGATATATTAAGTATTCCAATAGAACCAATAAATGCTACTGATTATAAAAATGCAATTGAATTAATTCAAAATGGAATAGATTCATTTAAGCTAAATGATGCTACTCAATTAAATAAATTTAAGATTCATGATAAAGTAGTAGTTAAGGTTTATTCTGACGAAGATACAGACGTTACAAAAAAGCAAGTAGACTTTAATAAGTCTTTTATCACAGAAGAACCTACTAATTTAAGATCATTATTAAATGGTGGAAGTTCGTCATTATCATCAGAATATAAAGTACAATTTATATATGATAACTTTGATATTTATGTAGTTGATGGATTTACTAGAGATAGAAGTAAAGTATTAATACAAAAAGATGATTATTATCCTTTTGAAAATACTAATAAAGAATTACCACCTATCGAAATTAAATATGGTAAAAATATATTATCATACGATCAAACCTTAAGTTCAAGTGCTCAATATACAGGTATTTATGCTTATTATAAAGCAACTGAATCTTCAACAGGCTCTGGTAGTAAGAAAAATACTTATTTAGATGCTTATATTTGTGCAGATTTAATAGAATTTGTTAATGGAAAATATAAAGTTAAATCTGATAAACTTGAAACTGTTTGGAGAAAAGCTGGATGGTTAGGTACTTATAGTAAAGAAGCTACTGAGGCATTTATTAAATCAAATCCGGGGGTTAATAGTTCAATTAAATTAGCAAAAGAACCTTTTGATTCTGCATCTATGTCTGATGATGCTTCGTGCCAAATAAAAACAAATATTAATATTGAGAACCCAAATCCAGATTTATATAATGATAAATATTTCAATGTATATAATAATATTTATGTATGGAATATGCACCCTGCCAAAGGTATCATTATAAAACAAGAAAAATGGTTTTCAACTCCGACATTGAAAGGATCTAAAAATATAGCATATGAAGTTACTGGAATAAACGATTCTTCAGCAATAGAAGATGGTGCTAAAACATATTTATATTATAAACTAATAAAATATAAAACTATAACTGTAGATGGTGTTGAACAAATTCAACTTGATGATACTAATAATAAAATAGTAGAAGCAAGATATGAAGATAGTAATGCTTTAGAGAAAATAAAAAATATTGAAAATCTAACTATAGTAGATTTAGATAATCAATGCTATACATTAAACTGGCAACCTGCTGGTAATTATGCTATTAATAAAGATATGTATACTTGTAATACTGATACAGGAATATTTGGTAATCAAATTGTTACTATTATAGCAAATTATACTAAACCAGTAAATACTACTTCTGATGATGAGGACTATTCAGAAGATGTTAGCAGTAATGTTGAAATTATAAAAATGGAAGATAACGCTAAAAAAGATGACGGTTCAGTTCCTGATAAATTGTCAGAAGTTAAGCCTGGACAAGTTTGGAAAGGAATCTATTGGATAAATCCTGCATCTGACTTCCAAAATATTATGATTGCAGAAGCAAATTCATTATTTGAATCTAATAGTGTAAACTCTAGCAATAAATCTTACATGAAGGTTTGGATAGTTGAAAAATATACTGATGAAAATGGAGTTGAACAAATCCCAGAACCATATACTTCAAAATGGTTAACAACTGAAGAAGGTGGAAACCCTATGGATCCTAGTTTAGGATCTACAATTGTAGGTGAATCAGCTCCAATGCAAATTCAAACCCCTGGCAAATATAAAGATCATATCGTAACCTGGAAAACTGAAGAAATAATTGCAAATAGTAAATATAAAGATTATTGGGATGGTAATAGCAATAAAAACGCGCCATCACCAACTGTTATTGGTTCTACTTCTTCAGGAAGTAATAATCCTACTTCAGCTGATATAATAGAAAAAATCAAAAACTATATTGCGTTGAAAGGCCTAGCATATGAAAAGAAAATAACTAAGTGCTCTTTTATAGACTACGATGTAAGTACTGATAAATTTGCTGATACAAACTTATCAACATTAATGTTGATGGATAAAATTAAAGTTAAGAATAAATTATTTGATACTAATATGACAGGTACTGAAGTTAGAATTATAGGATTAAATTATGATGTATTACAAGATAGATATACTACGATATCTGTTGATAGTACCGTAGAAAAAGTAACAGATGATGCCGTCATGAAAGGGGATGGAGTGTCATCATTATCAAACGATTCCGGTTATACTGATGAATTAAAAGTATCACAAATTATTGCTAAAACTATTACTGCTGATAAAATTGAAGCATTGAATATTAAAACTAATGCCGCTAATATAACAGGTAAAATCAGCGCTAATAGTATTAATATAGAAGATGTTATCGAAGCTGGTAGTGCTAGTATTAAAACTCTAGTAACTGAAACATTATCAGCAAGTAATGCTAAATTTAGTGGAAGCATTGCAGTAGGTGCTAAATCTATAGGATTTGCTTATAATGCAAATTTATTTAATCCTGATCCAACAGTTGATTATACTATTTATGATTCTCAAACTAACCCTAAAGAAGTATACTATGATCAAAAATTACATGAATATGGTATATTACCAGGAAGCACTAATATAAGTTTAGATTATGATAAACAAACTGAATCCTTAACTATAAATTCTGATTCTGTGGGGTCAGACTATAATTTGATTTATTACAAAATAGCTAAAAATAATCAATCTGAAGATATTAGAGGAAATACATATACAATTTCTTGTCATGAAATAATCATACCTATGAATTCATCTGCAAAACCTATAATAGGTATCGTATATGGTTCTAATGGTATATATGGTACTCAAACTGTAAATGCATTATATTACGAAAATACTGTTAATCAGTTAGAAGATGATGGATATCATATCAAAAATTTTAAATATACTATAACTATTCCTACAGCATTAAACACAGATGATAATATATATCTAGTATTTGGTACTGGCATAAAAAAAGACTTGGATTATATAGGTGGTACCGGTTCTATTAAGTTTATTAAACCTAAAATAGAATTAGGTTCTGTAAAAACTTCATGGACAAAATTTAAAGTGCCAAACATGCAATATAATACTACTTTAGATTCTAATGGTAATTTATTAATGTCATCTGGTAATATAAAATTAGGATATGATCCATCAATAAAAGATTATACCTTAAGTATTGGAGATGATGGTACCTTAATTATGAATAAAGGAGCTATTAATCTTGGTAAACAATCAGATGGTAGTTACAATTTTAGTGTAAACGATAGAGGCCAAATTGCAATTCAAAATGGATATATAAGTCTTGGTGATGGTACATTTAGAGTAACTTCTGATGGAAAAGTTACCATGACACAAGGGTCTATATCATTGGGATCTGACTATAATTCTACAATATATATGGATGATACTGGACTATTTAGAATTGGAGATTATTTTGAAGTATCTAAAGGTATTAATGGTGCTAACTTAAAAATCGGTGGCACTAGAATCGATATTTCTGGAAATATTAAAGTATCAAAATCAGCACAATTGATAGCTAGTACGTCAGTATTTGATAATGTAACAGTATCATCATTATCGTCTTCTAATGATAATGGAGATTATTATACTAAAATATATGATGGAGCCTTAATAACAAACTCTGTATTCTTTGATAGTTCTAAGCAAACTGGTATTACAACTACAAAAGGTTCATCTAGAACAGTAGACGTCAATACTACTTTAGAATACGATAGTTATTATATTTGGAGAGGTTCTTCAGGCGCAGTTGGTATGAGCCAAGATAGCTCTGCTATTTTATACGTTACTATTGACGGTGACTCTATATCATATAATGAAATAGAACCAACTTTTAATATAATAATACACATTACACTAAAGAATTATTCTAGTAACGATAAAGCAAAAATGGCAGTGTATAATGCTATAAAGAGTTTTATCAAATATTCTGATATTGAATATAATCTTAAAATAAATGTTGGGGAGATAAGTACAAATATAGTTAAATTTAATATATTGTCTTATGACTATAATAGTGTCAAAAGATATTTTGATAATTATGTATCAGAAGATTATAATGATATTTTTAAGGCGTATCTTTCCAATGAAGATGCCACTTATAATATATCAGATTGGATATTTAAAGATTTCTTTACGATTACAGTATCAAAAAGTTACGGTGATACTATTACAATACCGGCTATAAATAAATCTGATACTAATCTTAAAATATCTGCTAATTTAGTCCCAGCAGAATATAAAAAATATAATATAGGTTCACCAGAATATCCTTATGATAATATATATCAATTTGCAGCGATCTTTAAAGGATTATCCTCAGGATTTAGAGGAGCAAATATGTTCCAGGTGTTTACTATAGAAGACCCTACAGTAGCCATTGATGGTCATAAACCAGTGATATTTAGAATTGAACCAAAACTCGGATTATATTTTCATTTTAACGCAAAATTACCATGGATTGGTTCTACAGGCAATTATCATCGCTATAAATATAATAAACCATCAGGTATATCATTTATAGAAGCTCCAATAATGCAAATTGATGGGTATTCTTTTGATAAAATTCAGGGTCTTCAACATTTCAAAGAAAGTGCTCAAATAATCTTGCAAGATACTAAATATAATAGTATAAGCGCTAATATAATAGCCTTAATATCATTTGATGATTAAAAAAAAACATAAAAAGGAGAATAATTAAAAAATATGAAACAAATTAAATTAATCGACGTAGTTAACGCCGTTGAACCTTTAAAAAAATTAGCAAATGCTCAAACTGATAACTTTTCAGCTTTAAGAGCAGTTAGCAAACTAGTAAAGAAATCTGAAGAAGAATTGACTTTTTATAGAGAAGAAGCTAATAAAATTTCAGAAAAACATATCTTAAAAGATGAAAATGGCAATTTCATTAAAGATTCAGAAAACCCTAATATGGTAAGAGTAGATTCTGAATATGGAAAACTAATGCAAGAATTAGCTAATACTGAATTAACAGATTTTGAAGAAATTGAAATCAAAATTACAGATTTTAAGGATTTTACATTATCTGCAAATGAATTGGATATCCTTGATAAATTAGTTAATATTGTAGATTAATTCAAAATGGATGCGTTTACTGGTATCGCGTGAATAACCAGAATTTATTTAAAAGGAGATAGTTATTTATGAGTAATTCTAATATAAGTAAAGTTATCCATAAAGTAAAAGTTGACTTTACAAAACGTACTATACAGGACAGAGTTAATCTTGTTCAGTATGACACTAATGGTACTATACGTGTGGATTTATATTCTAATGGTATTCCATATTTTATTCCTTCTGATAGTACTAAAATTTACTCAGCTTCTCTGAAGTATACCAAAAGAGATGGTCATTATATAATAAAGTCACCATTAAATTCTATTTTAGGATCTAATTATTTATTATTTGATATCACAAGGCAAATGACAGCTTTAGACTGTGAAACTCCAGCTACTGTTACAATATATGAATCTGAAGGCTCTAATACATCCCATATTAGTACTGGCAATTTTATACTAAATATTGAGCATGCAACAGTTAATTCTACTGCTATAAAATCTGATGATGAATATGATACTTTTGATGAAATTCAGAATATTAAGAATCATGTAGATGCTAAATCCGATCATGTAGATTCACAAGTAGATCATGTAGATTCACAAGTAGAACATGTAGATGCACAAGTAGAGCATGTAGATGCACAAGTAGAGCATGTAGATACTAAATCTGCTCATGTAGATGCTAAATCTAATCATGTAGATTCACAAGTAGAGCACATAGATGCACAAGTAGAGCATGTGGATGCACAAATAAACGCTGGAAATGTATTATATAATAATATGGTTAAAGAGCATTCTGATGCTGTTAATGATATTCAAAATGCCCATAATGCTGCTAATGCTTCAATTGAAAGTAATAGACAAGCAGCTGTTAAATCAGTTAATGATACTAAAAATGCTGCTAATGCTTCAATTGAAAGTAATAGACAAGCAGCTGTTAAATCAGTTAATGATGCTAAAGATGCTGCTAATGCTTCAATTGAAAGTAATAGACAAGCAGCCGTTAAATCAGTTAATGATACCAAAGATGATATTAATAATTCTACCGAAACTACCGGTCAAGCAGCCGTTAAATCAGTTAATGATGCTAAAGATGCTGCTAATGCTTCAATTGAAAGTAATAGACAATTAGCTATTAAATCAGTTAATGATACCAAAGATGATATTAATAATTCTATTAAAGCTGCCGGTCAAGCAGCTGTTAAGTCAGTTAATGATACTAAAAATGCTGCTAATGCTTCAATTGAAAGTACTAGACAAGCAGCTGTTAAGTCAGTTAATGATACTAAAGATGCTGCTAATGCTTCTATGAAAAATACTGTAGATGAATATATAGCATTCCTAAAATCACACGAACAAGATTTTGTTCCATATTCTGGTGCTAATAAAAACGTAGATTTATCTGGATTAACTTTATCAGTAAATAATTTAGTAGTTACTGGTAATATAACTAAAGTAGATGCTAATACTGTATCAGTAAATGATCTTAGAATAACATTAGCAAAAAATAATACAGTAGCTTTGACACAAAAAGCTGGAATTATAATACCTAAATATAATGGCAAAAACTATGGAGGTATTGTAATGGGCTCCGATGGGATTGTTTATGTCGGGGATGTTGACTCTAATGGAAATCCATTAAGCTCTTCAGGAGCATTACCAGTTGTGGTTAGGCATGGAACATTTACAAACGGTCATATACTAAAATGGGATAGTAATACATTGTCAATAGTTGATAGTGGATATACTATTGCTAAATCCGTTCCTGCGAATGCAGATTTTGCTAATACATGGAGACCTGTTATAAATAATTTAACAAGTACAGATACTAGTTCTTCACTTTCTGCTGCAATGGGTAAAAAGTTGAATGATGAAAAAATGGGGAATACCCGTTCGGATTCATCAAGAGTAATATATGGAAAATACTTAGTTGGTGAAAGTGGCGGAACAGATATCTATCATAGAATAGAAGTAGGATCTCCAGGTTCTGATGTAATGAATTTTGATGAATATGCTGGAGTATTTAAATTTCATAATACTTCAAGTGGATCCCGTGTGAATACTACTACTTTAACTGCTGATGGTGGTACTATATTAACTAGTGTTAATACAAAATCATTACCTGCTAACGGTGGCACTGCAGATTATGCAAAATTATTATCAGTGCATAACGTTACTTCTACTGATGCTTCATCATGGAATGAATTAGGTAGTGGATATACTCTTATATGGGGTCAAAGATTTATAAATAGTGGTATATCATCAGATAGCGGAGATATGGTCCTTGCTCTTCGTGCTGGTTTTGGTGGCGGTACTGAACTTTGTATGTCTATAGATGGAGGCTATTTTGTTCATGGTGACCAAGTTGCCCTTGCTAAAAATGTTCTTCCAAAAGCAGGTGGTATAATATCTGGAGGAGGTTCTATTGGATTTAATAGTGGTGGATTATCTACATTCGGAGGATCTGCATTAGCAGCTGCTAATTTAGCAATCGGATATAATGGTATTGCAATTTCGTCACCTAGCACTAAGAATGATTCCGCTGCTATTTTTACTCAGTCAATCGATGGCAATGAAAAAACTAAATTAGTAATAGCATTAGGTGATGATGGCACAAGTTCTGATGATAATATAGTATTTAGATATTATAATACTAGTGGTAATTACTCTGAAACAATAGTGCCACATAAATCTGGAACTCTAGCTACATTAGATGATATTAGTGGTTCTTTAGTTACTGTACACAAATACAGCGGAAAAATTGATAATATTTGGGACTCACTTAGTTGGAAAGAAAAAGAAGCTCTGGAAGGTATTGGTGGATGCTATACCGCTACATGGACAGATTATACTGGCGGTGATGGTGATAGATATCCAGTAATATTTCATATAGAGTCATCATATTATGATAATGGTGATGGCGATGAAGGATATGAGGATGAGCTAAACGCATACGTTCTAAAAGGAAATTATTCTGGAGCTCCGTCATATTCTACTTGGACTAGACTTGCTAGTAATGCACTTATAAGGTTAACTATTATATGCTAAAATAAAGGAGAAACATTATGTTAAATAATTTAAGTAAAATAGATTGGAAAAATACTAAATTTTCTACAAAAATAAGATTTTTATCACAAATACTAACACTAATATTAACTGTGGTTTGTTTCTTATTAAAAAATAATATTACAAATTCAGAAATTCTTGGTTGGGTTGCTTTAGCATTATTTGTTATAATTTCGTTAATTAATATGTGGTTTGATAATGATTTTACTAAAGGTGCTCAAATAGCTGGTACTGTATTTGATGCTATCAAAGATGGCAAAATTGATAAATCAGACATTGATAAAATGATGAATAATATTAATGATACATCTGATGCAGATGCTGCTCGTCTTGATAAGACTAAGGAGCAAGAAAAATAATATGCTTTTAGAAAGTATTGGAAATCAAATCATATTTGAAGTGATTAAGGTTGTAATAGGGATAGTAGTAGGTGGTGCTGTAGGTTGGATTATGCGTTCCATTATTGGAAAATATAAGAAAATTAAAGAACGTAATAATGAATTAACAGATTTAAAATCTAGAGTTATACTACTAGAAAAAACTTCTGCAGCTAATAAAATTCATGATGAAAACTATGACTTACAAATGAAACTTATAATAGCAGCATTACAAGAATGCCTAAAACGCAGTTTAAATGAAGATGGTAAAAAATATATTAGACAAGGTTGGTGCACTCAACATGATAAATCTATATATGAGTCTAATTATAAAATATATCATAAACTTGGAAAAAATGGCGTAATGACTGATATGTATACTAAGGTAGTTGAGCTACCGTTCGAAAAAACTATTAAAAAATCTAGATCTGAGAAAGTTTAATATATACATAAATATTGGGAGCGCAATGTAAACGTTCCCTTTATTTTTTTATGCGCGTAATAAACATCCCTATATATGAGGTGATAATTATGGGTTTAACTTTATTGGCTATTATTAGTATAACAGGTGCAATAGTATGTGATTGGTTATCTGGAAGAAGAGAGGAAACTAAATCTAATGCTAAAAAGCAAAAGAAACAGCAAAAAAAGCAAAATAAAGAATCTAAAAAGAATCAGAAAAAGGGCATATTGAATAAGCTATTCAAAAAATAGTTAAAGGCAATATTGCCTTTCTTTTTTGTTTTTATGCGCACAATAAACAGTTATCTATATGAGAAATAAATGTTTGGTAGATATATGAGGTAATAACATATAGACCTATACAGTAAGTAGTTGAACCGTTGGGTAAAACCTAACGATGTATTCACGGGTTTATGCAGTCCCTACATTTATTTTTTTTTGTTTTAATGAATGCGCATAATGGGCATTTCATATAATGGAAAAGTAATAAGAAGAATTAAAGGACTGGACTGTACTATGAAAGTTGCAGAGGACATCGTAGCGGAAAAAATGATAGAAGGTCGCCTTACTCTTAAGGAAGATGTATAAGAGTATTTCTAAAAGGTTCTTTTACTTTTTTTTATTTTAATGCGCATAATAAACAATCTATTATATGCAGCAGTAATAGCGAGGAGAGAGGACTGGACTATATCTAAACTGGTATAGAGGAGACAATGGCGTTAAGGTCGACCGTGCGGGGTATGGTGTTCCGCAACAAGCTTCCACTATTACTTTTTATTTTTTTTTTATGCGCGTGATAAACAATCCATAATATGGAGAACAACACAAATTTAGGAGGATAATTAAAATGAAAGAAATATTAAGAAAATGTGTGGGAACTGTATTACTTTGGTTAGAAAGTTTACTATGCATAATACTTTTCAACGTTGTAGTACCAATTATAGTTGGAGTAGGATGGCTTATAACTATACCAGTTAAAATAATTGTGATGGTTTGTCATAAGCAAAACTCTATTTGTATAAGTATAGAAGACCTTGAACGTATTTTATGTGATGTTAGAGACGATTGGGAAATTCATTACAGTTTATCATACTTATTAATGAAAGTTAAGTTAAATATTGCTAACAAAATTGGTTGGGCTTTATAAGAGATTTGAGCAGATGCAACTGCTCTTTTTCTTTTTTTATTTTAATGCGCATAATGGACGCTTCATATAACGGAGGATAAAATATTATGTTAAAATTTAAAAGACCAAAAAATAAGTATATGATCGAGGTGACAAGAGGAAAAGGAAAAGGTATTGATAAAGATGGTAAACGATTATCTATTAGATATTACCAAGTTGAAAGAAATGAAGCAATGCTAGATGCATATTGGGCATTAGTGTTCTCACATGCAACTCGTGTAAGAATCAGATCAGCAAAAGATAGACGTCATAAAATTTATCGTACATTTAATAATCTTAATGATTGGGAAGATACATGGAATGAATGTTTTGGACCAAATAGCAGATATTTTGTATTCAAAGATAGACATTAGGCTTATACAAAGCCTTTTGTTTTTTGCAAAATAGACTGTTCGTATAACAAATCGAGAATCAAAACTATGGACAATTATGCATCTCGATTTCTAATGCGCATAATAAACATCCCTATATATGAGGTGATAATTATGAATTTAGTTTTAAGTTTTGGTAAAAATGTAGGAAAGGTTTTATATTGGTTATTTGTCGTATTTGCAGGCGTATTAGCCTTCAATTTGATAATGCTACCATTTACACTTATCTATCAAAAGATCCAAAAGAAAAAATTAGAAAAATCATTAAAAGAAAATCAAGAGGAAGATGTTAGCGTAGAAGCAGTAGCATAAACGCTACTTCTTTCTTTTGTTTTTATGCGCGTAATAAACATCCCTATATATGAGGTGATAATTATGAAATTTTTAAAAACTATTAGTAAGGCAAGTGTGTTACCAATTATTATTGGTTTTGCTGTGTGTGCATATGCTGTTAAGCTATTGGCAGGGGGTATATGTCGATTATGCAAAGTTAAATAATGGTAAGGACTTGTTCCTTACTTTTTTGTTTTAATGAATGCGCGTAATAAACATACATATATATGAGGTGATAATTATGAATAATATTTTTGATAATATTTTAGTAAAAGCAAAGAAAGGAGTTAATACTATTAAAAATAAATTTAAAAATAATAGCACTAATGAAGAAGAGAAACAATCTAATTCTAATTTAACAAAAAAAGAAGTTAGAAGTATGTTACGAAGAGTTGGATATGACACAACTAAGTTAACAGTAACAGAAATGACGCAAGTATATGACTGGTTTGAAGAGGATTAATTTCTCTTCTTTTCTTTTTTCTAGCTTATATAAGTAGTCATTTATATTTTTGGTTTCATTATTCCAAACAAAAATAATGAGAAAGGTAAATATATGGGCATTATAAAAAATACAAAAGCATTATTATCTAGTGCCACTAAGGCTATTGATGATAATAGTGAAAACTTTAAAAAAATGACTAGAATTTTAACTATAGGAATAATAACAATTACAGTAGTAAGTGCTGCTTCCTTATATGTGTCAATTAAAGTTCTAGAAAAATTGAGTGTATAAGGAGGCACTAAAATATGAAATTAAAAGATCTATTTAAGAAAAAGCATACTTGTGATTTTAATAAAATAGTTCATAGAAGTAATGCAATACAATTTGATGAAATGGGTTATCCTTTAAGATTATGTATCTTACAATGTGAGTGTGGTGAAACAACTCAAATGTGGATTGACACAGGTGAAAGATACAAAATGAAAGAAAATGATGTTGAAGTTACTTGGGACAAATAGGATAAGAGTGAATAATTATGATAGAATTAGTAATGGGGGTAATCTGCTTATATTTAATTTTTTTAATAATAGAGTTTATTATTAAAGGTGCTATAGGATTGATTAAACTAATCTGTAGTCCATTAACATTTATAATAATTATAATAATTATTATATTATTATGCTGTTTATAATAAAAATAAACACAAAAACAATATATCAATAAAGAGGAGAATTTAATATGCTTAAAATATTAGCAATAATTTTAATTATAGTATCAATTCTTGAGATACTATTTGGTTTACTAGGAATAGTAGTGGAAAACCGTTCACAAGATACAAAATGTGATTCTGCTACAATTACTTTAGTAACAATACTGACAATAATAATACCATTTTTAGTAATATTAGTATGTGGTTGTGTCTTATCAGGAGTACATATTTAATAAATAAAAAAAAAAGAAAGGCGAATATGAGAAACATTAATAAAAAATATATAAGAACGAAGTATGGAGTATACAATTTGTATAACTATGATGGAGTTCGCTATTCAGATGCAATAAAAGAAAGTGATGAATTAAGTGAACTAATTGATGCATATATATGCGAGAGTAATGAAGATTTTAATGATTACCATATCCAATATGATTCTATATCTGAGCTTATAGAGAGTGATCAATATAAAAAATATAAGGAACATTATAATTTTTATTGTTGTATTTATATTAAAGGAATTGGATATATAAAATGTGGAAAAATTGTTAAATATTATTCAATGGACTATATCCAAGTAAAAGGATATGGCAATATATTTATTGTATTAGATAATGATTATGCGTTCGGTATAAACCTTGTATGTGGATATCATATGCATAGTATTGTTAATAAAGAGCTAGCTGCATTACACTTTATAAAAAGAAAAAGTAAAAAGAATTATAATCTTGCTTTATGTGTAGATAGTGGAACCTATGAGACATATTGTGAGCAATTTGATTATTTTCTTAATAAATATAATAAAAAAGGTGGTCCTTTTGAAATATTGGAAGAGGATAAGTTCTCATTTGAAGAATATAAATTATTGAAAGAGGTGCTTTTATGAAAAAATGTATAAATTGCAAATATTATTTTGTATTATTTAGATGCGGCTTCTGTAATGCAAATAGTAACATTATAGAAATTAAGCATCCGTTTTTTATGGGTGGTCCTAAAAAATGTAGTTGTTATGAAAAAGTTGTTAAAGACAATAAAAAATTTACATATCCTAAGAAGAATGAAAAATAAGGAGAGTGGAATATTTTATGAGCTATAATCCATTTAAAACACCAATGAAATTATTTAATATTTATGATGTAATTCTATTTGCAAATGAAAAAGGATTGCATCAAGATTGTATATGCTCTATCAAAAGAAAAAATATAAACGGAGAAAAAGTTTATAATATGCAATGCAATAACTATAGTATTTCAATTTATAAAAATGGGAATTATGAAGTATATGAACGAGATGGCAAAAATATGCCATATTATATAACTAATAATAAGATTATCAGCATCTATACACGTAAACCTTATAATAATGAGATGTTTTATCAAGTATATCCAACTAATGAAGTTATAAGAATAGAAAATGATAAGATATTTGGAGTTTATAGGCGAATTAGTAAAGGTATTACACAGTTAAAAAAATCTATTGATACTTATAGTTTTGGCAAACCATTATTATATGTTAGATATGATAAAGAGAATATAGTCATTATTACTCAAAAAGAATATAATCGTTTAAAAGAGATAGAAAAAAAGCAATGTGTTGTTAAGGAGGAAAAATAATATGTATAAACAACATTTTAGAAAAAACAGAATTAATTGGTATAAAGCTCACGAAATCAGAATGTGGGTTCAAACTATTGGAAGTGCTATTATAGGGTATGAGACTATTAAAGCTTTTAATCCAAAATTTGCTTCTAATATGAATAAAATAAAATCTAATGCTAAAAATAAGTTTATTAAAGCTTATAAATTTGGTAAGTCTAAAATAGTTCAGATAAAAAATAAAATCAAAATGCGTAAGAATAAAGCTATTGATGCAGAAATTGTTGAATAGCTGCGCACAAAAAACATATATGTATATGAGGTGATTTTATGGATAATAATAAATATTATGAAGGACTTAATAAAAGAAGGGTGAAAATAGTATCTAATATTAATAGTGGGACTATGGATGCAGATGCAATTAAGGCTGCATATTGTGAGCTTAATCTAATTCAGAAACTCATTGACAATAGTGTTAATACTGAACGAAATGTTTCCTTAATGAACATTAGTGAAGAAGATGCTAAATTAGAACGTGAAATAAAACAGAATGAAAGTTCATTTTCACAAACAGTTAAGAATTCAGAGATATCATTAAAAACTCAAGAAATTAGTAATAGTTATGATATTGAGAAGGGAAAATTAGAAATTGAAAAAGAACGAAATAAATTAATCGCGGAATCTAATAAGGTATCTGCTACCTCTGCAAAGGTAGGAAATATTATTGGTGGTATTGCATCATTTGTTGGAGCAATGACTGGAACTGGAAAAGCACTCGTTGTATGCAAAACTATTGGAGCAGCCATTAAGCACGAAAATGAAGAAAATGGTATTATGACACCATCAAGTAAAACAGCTCTTCAATGGCTATTAAAGTAAAATATCAAATCTAATAGGGTATATAAAATATATCCTATTATTTTTTTTGTTTATGGAGCGTTATATGTACGAGCATATCATTTTTGCTGAGGATTATAATAGAATAATTAATTATAAAAAAGGTATTCTAAAAAATTTATATACGGCACAAACAAATTCAGAGCGCTCTAAATATAGTACTCTATTAAGTGCCGTGAATGAGCTTTTAAGAGAGCTTAAAATAGCAGATACTAGTGAAAATGCTAGTGATGTGGCATGGATGCTATATACAAAGTATTTACATGCGTTGGAAGAAACCAATATTAAAATAAGAAAAAACATATATAAAAAAAAAGTTACAGACAGTAAAACTATAGAAGCATACAGATTATATTTATATCAAAAAACATGGTGGTTTTCTAAAGTAGCTGAAGAATTATTATATGTTTATAATTATTAAAAAAGGAGAATAATATGAAAAAAACTACATTAATTAAAACAATATGTCTTGGGTTAACTACTGTTGGAGTAGTTGGGCAAGGGGTATCATCTAATCATGATGCTATCAATTGGCTAGATTATAAATCTAGAACTAAAGAATTTAGTAATTTATCAAAATTTGAAAAAATTAAAGCATATGCAAAAACTCATTGGAGAAGCTTGTCTTGTGGTGCTGTGGCAATTGTATCTAGTGGTGCTGGATTCGGTATTGGTATTAAAGAAGTTGGGGCTTTAACTGGAGCTTTAGCTTTATCTCAGCAAGCATACTCTCGTTTTGAAGTTGCTGCTAAAAAAGTAGTAGGTGCTGAAAAAGTTGAGAATATTAAAAAAGAGGCAGCAAGCCTACTTAAAACTGATATTGAAAAAACTAATCCAATGGCATTTCATCCAGACAACTTAGATGGAAAAGAATTATTTTATGAAGAACATATCGGATATTTTAAAGCTAAAATGGAAGATGTAGTTAATGCTATGAATTTACTGCAAGAGGTTGTAATGGGGGTAGATGTAACTGGAGAAGGATGTGAAACAGATTCGGATTACTTTAATCAATGTAAATTTACATTACAAGATTTCTTAGATTTTGTAAATGCCGATTATATTTATACGGATTCTAAATGCACTAAAGGAATAAAAAATACTCAAACTCCATCATTAGAAACTGCAATTGAGCTTCAAAAAGGATGGAGCTGGGATAAATTAAATGAATACAAGACTCAACCATATGTTTCATTTAATATTAAAAAAATAAATGATAAAGACGGTGTTGTATATAATATGATTACATTTGTAGACGAACCTACTTTTATCAATGATGAACAAGGAGACTAAATATGAAAAATAAAATTATAAATAAAATAGCACAAGGTGCTAAAGAATTAGTTAATGATCCATATCTTAGATTAGTAACAAGCTGTAATATTTTTGCTATATCAGTTGCAACAATAAACATAGTAGCAGACATTAAAATTGATAAGGCTATGTCTAGACTTTGTAATAGTACTAGTAGAGCATCATTGCAGACTATTACATATCATAATAATATGAACAGTATTAAAATTCTAGAAGAAATGAGAGGTAAAAAATAATGTTTAAAAAAATGTTCAATAAAGTTATATCAATTTGTAATTCAATTGATGTGGCTCAAGGCATTAATACAGGAATATCTAGTATGAGTGCAGGATTTAGTGTTATAGAAGGTATTAAAACTGTAAAAAAATTTAAGTTAATTCGTCAACTTAATGCTAAAAATGATATCGTTAAATGCAAAATCGATATATTAGAGCATAAAAATGCTATATTAGCTAATATTATTAATGATAAATTAAATAATCTATACACAGAACAATCAAAGGATGGTGAAAATAATGAAAAAGTTCAATAAACTAAACAAACTATTATTAGATAAAGCACCTTTATGCATAAATATTTTTCAAATTCCTCTTGGTATTTTTGAGCTTAAAACTGATATAGGTTGCATAAAAGACATGGACACCTTAACTGAAGAAACATTACCATTAGCACATGATTGCATGGATATAACAAATACAATGCTAAATAATTATGGAAAAGAAAATTCTGAGCTCTTTAATAATATTGAAAAAGAATATCATGAAGCTCTTAGTGCAAAATACAAAATAATGTATAAAGAATATGATGAACTTAACTCTAAATTAATAGTATTAGAAGATAAATATGCTAAAAAATATTTAAAAAAGAAGAAAGAGACATGGTATTAATCTATTATGAAAAAAGAATTAAATCAATTTGTTTCTAAAAATGAAACAACATTATTAAATTTAGTGTCAGGACTTAGTGTAGGTGTTGGTAGTTATAAATTATCTAATGATATTAAACGTACTAAATCCGACTTAAAGAACTTAGATAATAAAAAGTTTTGGAATGTTAGCAAAATTATTGTTAAAGATTGTTGGTCGTCTGCACTATTAATAGGTCTTGGTATATCCGGATTATTTGTAAGTGGTCAACGCGCTAAAAAATCTATAGGCGCTGCGTTAACACTATACTCGAGTGCTAGTCAAGCATTAGAAACTACTAAAAAGAAGCTTGAGGCAACCAAGGTTGTTTCTGATGCAGTTGATAAAGTAACAGATACAAAAAATGAAGCACAAACTAATACTAATAATAAAAAAGATTCTAAGCAATTGTCATCTAAACCTAGTGATACTGAAACAGTAGCTGCATTAAATGACGCTACCGAAAAAGTATACTTTGATAAACTAACTATGAGATATATAAAAACATCATGGAATAAGATTATTAAGAGTTCAAATGACTTAAATAGAAAAATGCAATTAAATGGAACTGAAGTTAGTGTTAATGATTGGTTATATTCAATCGGCGGCACTGAATTAGCTGATTGTGTTGGCGGTGACGTTGTATTTAATGCTTCAGAAGGAAGAAGTATTGATCCTATAAAAGAATCATATTTGGATAAGGATACTGGAGAAGTATATCCTGCTATTGATTATGAGCATTATCCTCAAAAGAGATGCTGGTAATATAAATGCGTTGTAGATGCGCATAAAAAACATCTACTATTATGACCTAATGGTCAAAACTACTATTTTATGGAGGTATATTAGAATGGAAGAACAATTAGTAGAAACAGTAGCAACTGAAGTTGCAAAGAAGGGCTTACCTAAGGCTTGCAAGATTGGTGTATTAGCAGGTGGCGCCGTTTTAGGAGGCTACGGATGCTATAAGCTTTTTAAGAAAGTTAAAGGTTTATTTAAGGCTCGTAAAGCAAAAAAGACTGCTGAAAAAGCTGATGGTGATAAACAACCAGAGATGACTAACTAATAATAATAGATAGTTTATATTAATTCTAAATAGGGCAATGTATAATAAATATGTTGCCTTATTTTTTTTATTAGGAGAAAAATATAAAATGAAAAGAAATATTTTAAATAATATTATGGCCTGTGTAAAGCAACCATATGTATTAATTGGTGCTGGTATTGGAATTACTATTGTAGCTGTGAAAGCTATTACGGATATTACTAATAGTCATACCAATAATAAACAAAAGAATAAGAAAAAATGTAAAAAACATAAAAAATAATTACGGAGGAATAATATGTCAAATGAACATGAAAATGTAGTTATATCAGGAACTGCAAAAGTCAATAAAGAAAAAAGGTTTGTTAGATTCTTTAAAGGATTATTTGTAGGTGACCTTGATTCTGCTAAGAGTAATGTTATCGAAGATGTTGCAAAACCTGGAATACGTAACTTATGTTATAAGGTTATAACTTCATGGTTTGATTATTTATTTAATGGTAAGATTACAAAAAATACTAATACTGGTTTTGGTAGCAGTTTTGTTAACTATTCTAGTTTTTATCAGCAAAGCACTGCAAGAACTCCAAGTACTACTCCTAGTAGCATAAATATTACGTCAAATATTGTATATATGGATTATGAAGATGCTATGGCTATTATAGCAGCATTTAATAATAAAATGTCTGATGCTGGAGTAGTTTCAGTTGCAAATATTGTTGAATGGAGTGGAAAAACACCAGCTCATACTGATTGGGACTGGGGTTATAAAAAGATAAACATTACCCCTAGTGATATTAGGGAAGTAATGAGTGATGGAGAGGTTGCATATAAAATTAATTTCCCATCACCTATGTGTATTATAAAATAGGAGGATTATTTATGAATAAAATTAGACAAGTATTAAATAGAGGCATATATTGGGGTAAGAGAAATTCGCCAAAAATTTTAACTGCTGCTGGTATTGTGTTATCCTTAAAAAGCGCTTATGATTTTGCTAAAGCAGGATCCAAAACGAAGGAAACTGTGGTTCCTTATTTAGATAAAATTGAATCTTTAAAGAATACTAAAGCTAAAGAAAAAGACGAATCAAGAAGAAGGGAATTATCTAAACAAATTAAGCATGAAAGAAATTGTATGGTAGTTAGTATTGCCAAACTATATGCTTTACCTGTTACTGAATTAGGTACTGGTGTTGGCAGTTTTGTATGGAGCAATCAAATTTTAACAAATAGAAATACTCAATTAGCAGCAGCATTATCTTCTTCAAATGCTTTATTAGCCCAATACAGAGAAAATGTAAAGGGAAAAGTTGGTGATAAAGCAGAAGAAGCTCTATTTACAACTAAGAAAGATGAAAATGGTAATACTGTTCCTATGCAAAATAATATTTATTGTATTACATTAACACCAGATAATTGTGAGATTTGGAATAGACCTGATGCTAGGGTAACATTATCATGGCTTGCAAGTAAAGAGCAAGAATTAACTAATGTCCTTAAATTTAAGGAAAACATTTCTTTGGAGACCGTAATTGATGCCGTTGGATATAGGCTAAACCGTAATGATCCAGATGATATCATATTAGCAAAAGCAATGAAAAAAGTAGGATGGGTTTACAATCCTAAGTGCCCTAAATGTCATAATATTGTATCATTCGGTATTGGAGCATATGGTAGACCTACTGAATGCTATTCAGAATATGCAGCTTCTATTGATAAACCAGAAACAACTGCTATCAGATTAATATTTAATATTGATGGTGCTATTGATGGATCTGATAAAGAATTATTCTGGTTAGATCATAATAATAGTACATTTAATTACTAGGAGGAAATATGAAAAAATATATATTATGGGGCTTAGCATGTGCCGCATCGTTTGGTGTTGGCTATGAAACTGCTAAATTCCAATATAAAAAAAAAGTTCAAAAAGCATTAGAAAAACTAAACAATTCAGGCAAAGATAAAGATAGTCAACCAGTATCGTATAGTCACTCTAGTGCTGACACAAGTTCTAAACAAGAAAAAGAAGAGGAATATGAAAAATCCTCTATTGATTTTGAAGAACTAAAGAAGCAACAGCAAAATAAGTTTGCTTATAGTAAGCTACGTAATCAATACGAAAATGGTAATATGGACCCAAGTGTTGTACAAAAAGATTTACCAACTCATTTCTATAATTTTAGAAAGTGCACTATTGATGAAGCTCGTGAATATATTGGTGGCATAGTTGTATATACATATTATAAAGGTGATGATATTCTAGCAGATGATGAAATGCATCAGATTCCTAAAGAAAATTTAGGAGGATTAGAAACCTTTAATATTATATCACAAACAGATGGTGAACAATTCTTTATAAATGATGATATTGGTAGAGCCATTGATTTTATTGTCACTGATGACTCTTATGTTGCTGAATGTAATATTAGAAATTTATCCCCTGATATACAAGGAGATTAAATAGTATGCAAACAGAACCTGAATTTTCTGATAAGTTTCTATATTTAGATTACTTATATAGAAATTCACTTGGGTCAAATATAACTGAATATAAAACGGTATTTGCATTAATGGCTGATGAAGAATTTAAAGCCTTAGTACCTAATGATGAAAATCGTATATTAGACGCATTACAGATGCGAAAATCTATAATTGAACAGACTGGATGGAATATTGAGGGACCTATATCTTTACTAGAGGTGATAATATCATTATGCAATAGATTATATCAAGAGGTATTATCAGTTCCATTAACTGAAATTAATATTAAACCATTATTAAGTGATATGTTTAATTCTAGTGGGCTTATTAGTTATAATGATAATATTATGCAAAACAGCTATGAAAAATATAATGAAGCATATACTATAATTTATAATATTAATAATAGAAAATATAGATGTGATGGACTCGGCGGATTATTCTATATTCCAGGTACAACGATGATGCCTATGACTGAACTCTGGTATCAAGCTATGTGGTACTTTGACTATATATGGAGAAAAAAAGATACAAATACTGAAATAATAGAAAATATATAAAAATGGAGGAAAGTACTAATGCTTGATTTTATGATCATCGCACAGAAGATGACTAAAGATGGATTAACCTTTTATCCTAAATTCGTTAGTAAGAAAACTAAGGACTTAATTATAAGAGGTAAAAACTTCTATGCCATGTGGGATGATGAGAACAAGTTATGGACACGTGATTGGCAAGAAGCAATTGCATTAATAGATAATGAAATTTATAAATATGTAGATGAATATTGTAAAAAAACTGGATTATCTATAAAACCAAACGTTGAGTATTTATGGGACACTGAAAATGGTAGAATTAATCATTGGATCAAGTATACAACTCAACAAATGGCAGATACTTTACCTAGACATAATCTAGATGAAAAAATTGTGTTTTTGTCTACTGAAACTTGCAGAGAAGATTACGTGTCTATAAAACTACCATATGATTTAGACGAGGGTGATACTCCTTGTTGGGATGAAATGACCGGGACATTATACGACACAGAAAATCTTGATAAAATAGAATGGTCAATTGGAGCTATTTTTGTAGGAGACTCTAAAAAAATAGAAAAATTTGATGTGTTCTATGGAGCCCCTGGAACAGGTAAATCTACTATTATGAAAATAATAGAGAATATGTTTGCTGGGCATGTAGGGGTTTTTGATGCAGGATCTTTGGGTTCCTCTAGTAATCAGTTCTCTTTAGAAACATTTAAAGGTAATCCTCTAGTTGCTATATGCCAAGATGGTGATTTATCTAGAATTGAACAGAATCAAAGAATAAACTCTGTAGTAAGCCATGAAACATTAGTTATAAATGAAAAAGGTAAAGCCCAATATCCAATGAGAATTAATTCGTTCCTATTTGTAGGTACAAATAAACCAGTTAAGATAACTGATGCTAAATCAGGATTATTAAGACGTGTTATTGATATAAGACCTACTGGTAAAAAAATCAATAATGCTAGATATAATGAATTGATGGAAGGGATTAAATTTGAATATGGAAAAATAGCCTCTAAATGTATTAAAAAATATTTAGAAATGGGCAAAAATTACTATGGTGGATATGTTCCTGTATTAATGCTAGATGAGTCTAATGATTTCTATAATTTTATTGTAGATAATTATAATGTATTTAAAGAGCAAGACGGATGCACTTTGAAGCAGGCATGGGACATGTATAAAGTATATATATCAGATGCTAAACTAAATTATCCACTTACTAAGACTCAATTTAAGAGGGAACTTAGAAACTACTTTGAAAATTTTGATGATAGAACAAGACTTGATAATGGAGAACAAGTTTGGTCATACTATTCCGGATTCAAATCAGATTTACTATCTGGAGATAGAGTTAATACTAGTGCCGAAGTTAAAAAAACTCAAAAAGTAGAACCTGCTACAGACACTTGGTTAAACTTTAAATTTGAAGATAACAGTATATTAGATAATGTATTAAAAGACTGTCCAGCTCAATTAACTAATGAATCAGGAACTCCTATGACATCATGGAAAAAAGTCACAACAACCTTAAAAGATATTAATACTAAAGAGCTTCATTATGTTAAAGTTCCTGAGCAATTAATTGTTATAGACTTTGATATAAAAGATGAAAAAGGCAATAAATCTTTTGAAGCAAACGTTGCTGAAGCTGCAAAATTCCCTCCAACATATGCGGAATTAAGTAAATCTGGTGGGGGTATACATCTTCACTATTACTATACCGGTGATATAAAAAAACTATCAAGGGTTTATGGACCTGATATAGAAATAAAAGTATTCGTAGGAGACTCGTCATTAAGACGTAAGTTGACTAAATGCGTTAATTTGCCAATAGCTACTATGTCTAGTGGTTTACCTATGAGAGAGGAGACAAAAAAAATGGCAGTTCCTACTACATTAACACAAAAAAAATTAGTTGAACTGATACAAAGAAATTTAAATAAAGAAATACATGCATCTACTAAACCATCAGTTGATTTTATAAAAAAGTTATTAGACGATGCTTATGATTCTGGAATTTCATATAATGTTGAATATTTAAAGCCTCAAATAAGAGCTTTTGCAATGAGTTCTACTCATCAAAGCGATATATGCTTAAAAACATTTATGTCTATGAAATTTAAATCAAAAGATAGTGATGACTCTTCTTTAACTAAAGATTATATGGAAAAACCGATAATATTCTTTGATATAGAAGTTTTCCCAAATTTATTCTTAATCAATTGGAAATATCGTGGAGCAAAACAAAAAATGGTAAGAATGATAAACCCATCTCCACAAGAAGTAGAGCGTTTTGTAAGTTTAGGACGATTAGTAGGTTTTAATAATAGAGGGTATGATAATCATCTAATATATGCTAGAATAATTGGATATACTATAGAACAATTATATGAATTAAGTAAAAATATAATTAAATATGGTAAAGGTAAATTTCTAGAAGCTTATAATTTATCATATACCGATATATATGATTATGCAAAAACTAAGCAATCACTAAAAAAATGGGAAATCCAGCTTCATCTTCATCACCAAGAAAATGGATATGACTGGGATAAACCAGTGCCCGAAAATAAGTGGATTGAGATTGCTGAATATTGTGATAACGATGTGCTAGCTACAGAAGCTGTCTTTGAAGAAACTCAACAAGATTTTAATGCAAGATTAATCTTGGCTAGTGCTGCACAAAGTCTATGCCCTACAAAAAGAAGTACTGCAAATACACCTACAAATACATTAACTGCTAATATTATTTTCAGAGGAAACGAAGATCATATTAATGATTTTATTTATACTAATTTAAAAACTGGAGAACGCAGTGATGGAACTAAAGATCCTCTATGCTTTCCAGAATATGAATTTAGTATAGAAAATGGTGTAAAAACAAGTCGTTATCTAACACCATTATATAAAGACACTTTTTATGAAATATTAGGAGAAGGTGGAAGAGTAATATCTTTCCCAGGAATGTATTATAATGTATGGGTATTTGACGTTGCATCAATGCATCCTGCTAGTATTATAGCAATGCAAATCTTTGGTAAAATATATACAGCTAACTTTGCAGAACTTAGAACTGCTAGAATATATGTAAAGCATAGAGCTTATGAAGCTGCTAAGAAAGTATTAAACGGTGCACTTGCTCCTTATATCAAAGACAATATGACTGACGATGAATTAGATGCTTTATCTGGAGCATTGAAAATCGCTATTAATGCCGTATATGGATTAACAAGTGCTAATTTCGCTAGTCCTTTTAAGGATCCTAGAAATATAGATAATATTGTTGCAAAGCGTGGAGCTTTGTTTATAAGTATGCTTATGGAAAAAGTTATAGCTGCTGGTGGAGTTGTAGTTCATATTAAAACAGATTCAATCAAAGTTGCAGACCCTACTCCAGAAATCAAAGATTTAATCATTAATACTGGTAAAAAATGGGGATATGAATTTGAAGTTGAAGAAGTCTACGAAAGAATTTGCTTAGTAAATGGTAGCACTTATATTGCGAGATATGCTGATGTCCCTGAAAATAAACCTAAATATCGTGGCAAATGGACTGCTACTGGAACAGAATTTGCGATTCCTTATATATTTAAAAAAGGATTTACAAAAGAGCCTATTGAATTTAGAGACTTATGTGAAACTAAGGAAGTTAAAGATTCTGCTATATATTTAGATTGCAATGAAAATATATCTGAAGAAGATATACAAAATGCTAGAGTATGGGAGACTTTGAAGTCATTACGTACTAAGATTGCTAAGAATCCAAATGCAAAAATAACTAATGGAGAACGTGCTCTTTTAGAAGAAAATGCAGATATTTCAAACGAAGATGTTGAAATTAACATTAATAAAGGCCATAAATATAAATTTATTGGAAAAGTCGGTTTATTTACACCAATCGAGCCTGGATACAACGGAGGCTTAATGGTAAAGAAAATGAATAAATTTAGTGATGTTGTCACAATGGATGCAGTTACAGGAACCTCTGGATATAGATGGCTAGAATCCGAAATTGTCGAGGGAACTGAGCTTGAAAATCATATTGATATGAATTACTTTAATAATGAATTAAATGAATCCATCAATAAAATTAATATGTTTGGCGACTATTATCAATTTATTGATTTAGACATTACCATGCCAAATCCTAAGAGAACTTTATTAGAATGGATGAAAGTTCAAATAGGAAATAAATTTACAGGAAGGGATTATAACAATAATAAAATTAAATTTGTAGGAGTAGATGAGAATAAATTACCTATATTTATTCCTATTGATGCTGACCCTTCTGAATATGAGTATCCCAGGGAAGATTAAGGAACATTTTATAGGCTATTATGATGGAAAAGCCTGCTATGAATGCGATGTCAAAGATGAAGATATGCCTTTTTAGCAAAAAATATAAAAAATATAATTATTAGGAGAATAAAATAATATGTATAAAACAATTTTGAATAAATTAGAATTAGTTTCTAAATCTACATTTGAGGTAAAACCTAGTGTAGATAAAACTACAGGAGATGTAGTTATGATTCAAGCTAAAGATATTGACGGAAGTATTATTAAGGATAATGCTGGAAATCCTGTGTTAATTAAAAAACCATTTAAGATTTTAATTAAGGATGCCGTAATTATCTTCTGCAACATGAGTGGATTAGATGAGTATGGCTCTGGTGCAAGATCATTCCAAGTAATTGTGCCTGATGAGTTAGGTATCTATCTAATGAATGCTGGTGTAGCTGTTAGATATCATCAAGAATTTGATGAAGCAGGTAATGAAATTGCTCATGCATATACTATTAAGATTACTTCTAAATATCGTAACATGAAAGGTGAAGAAACTACATTAGCACCTCATATTACAATTGCATCTACTACTCAAGACGGTAATCATGTTGAAGCAACCTTATCAGAAGATACCGTATCTCAAATGGATGACATTCAAATCGCTGAAAACATTATTGAATTCAGTTATCATGATATTGAAGTGAGAAAGAAAGTACGTCACCCTTTATATTTAAGAAACATGTGGTTCGTTGATGGCGGCGCAAAACCACAAAAAGCTAATGCCGCATTCGAAGAAGTTAGACAACAATGGCTATCTAACGTTACTGGTGAATAATAATATAATAACTGTGTGGCAGTCTCAAGCAGATGCCATAAAAAAAATGCATAAAGGATGTGTTTTAAATGGCGGGGTCGGTACTGGCAAATCTAGAACCGGCCTTGCTTATTTTTATACTTTAAATGGTGGAGAAATATATATATCTAATACAGCTCAAGATGGTAGCACATATATAACAGATTTTAATGGTGTAGTTATAAAAAATCCAAAACCTCAAACACTAAAAAATGAATTCATAAAATATCACAAATTAATTCTAATAACTACCCCTAAAAAAAGAGATAGCGGTGAATGGGAAAAAGAATTAAATCTATTTGGGCTATCTGAAGATCCTGAAAAAAGTAAATATCCTATAGAGGTATATGTAGATTCATGGTATAATATTGCAAACTATAGTATATTGTCTGATTGCTGTTTTATTTTTGATGAGCAAAAAGCAATTGGTTCAGGAAAATTTGCTAATATGTTTATACAAATAGCACTTAAAAACTTTTGGTATATGTTAACTGCTACCCCTGGAGATGAATGGATAGAATATTATCCACTATTTAGAGCTAATAATTTTTATCATACAAAAACTCAATTTTTGCGAGAGCATGTCGTATTTAATCAATATGTTAATTATCCATGTATAACTAAATATATAAATGTAGATATTTTAGAAGATTATAAATCTAGAATAATAGTAGAAATGAAATCTAATAAAAACACTACTAGAAATATAGAATATATGTATTTGCCTTATGATAAAAAAATATTTAATTACATAAAAACTGAACGTAAAAATCCGTTTGATGATAACAAGGGCATAAAAACTCCTGGCGCCTATATTTCAGCACTAAGAAGATGCTGTCGTCAAAGTGAATACGCTAAGCAGGCCCTTATAAATATTTATAAAAAACACAAAAAAATAATAGTCTTTTATAGATTCAATTATGAATTAGAAGATATTATAGATGTATGCAAAAAGCATCAATTAGTGTACGCACAGTTAAATGGCTCCTCTCATGATGATATACCATCTGGAGATTCCTGGATATATATTGTGAATTATGGTTCTGGAGCTGAAGCATGGAATTGTACTTCTACAAATGCCATGATCTTATGGGATATGCCAAGCTCGTATAAATTATGTGAGCAATCCTTAGGAAGAATTGATAGAAGTGATACTCCATATAAAGAACTTTACTATTATATATTTATAACTGATAGTGATGTTGATAAACGTTCTAAAAAAGCATTAGAACTTAGAAAAAATTTTAATGAAAGTGGATACTATAAAAATAGTATAAAAAATGTATAAAAAGGATTTAAAATATTATGAATGAATATGATTATTATGGACATATTAAAGGAATGTCCAACAAAAGCAATAAAAAAGATTCTAAAAAATTAAAGTTTAAAAAGCAAGAAGGTAAAAAAAATGATAAACGCAAAAATAAGAGCGCATTTAATAAAGAATGGTATTAGTTCTGACACCATTGATTTCTTACAAAAAGAAAATGATATTGTACTAAAACCAAATAATGATATATCTGTATATACAAAATCTGGAGATTATATTGGATGTTTAAATACACCGAATGATACCGATATATTATATATCTTAAATAATCATTTAACAAAACTATCCGCCGTTCATTCCGGAAGAGGAAACCAAGTATGCTATGGTTACTCTGAAAAGAGAAAAGAATGGATTGGATGGAATCATACTTTATATGGGGTTAGAACTCATATAAGAAATAAAGATGAAAGCGTAGTTTGGGCTTCAATGAAAGTGTTAGGTTGCGAATAATGAAACTTGCAGAATTATTTAATAATATAAAATTTAAATGTACTGTTAGAATTACAGTTCCCGATAGTGTTGATAAATATATTAAAAAAAATATTATATTGGATAATAGTTTCTATAGCAATATTTATAATAGTAATAAAGAAAAAATTAACGGATGCTTGTATATAGATAAAAAAGTAAGCGGAAACTCTAAATCTAATATAGTTTTATATGAGCACCCTGATGACTTAACTACATTTTTATATAATTCGTCACTAAGACCATTATTAGATTATGATATTACAGATATTGATCATACCTGTGATGGTCTGCATGACTTTAAAGGTCTTTGTTTAGAATTGGAGGAAAAGTGTAATGAATAATTATTTAAAATGGACAGAATTATTTAATAGAACTAATCATTTACAATGGAAATCTAAAGAATATATCCATGGAAAAGATAATCATATTCATACTACTGAATATAGCGTTGTAGAAGATGCACAGCATCAATGTATTCGTATTGATTTTCAATGCACAGATAGTGAATCTGATTGGAAAGCTAATTTTGAATTTCCAAAAGTATATTATAGAAATATAAAAACAAATTTTGGAAATATTACACTTAAAGCACACGGTGGATGGGCTGCTATGTATAAAAGTGTTAAAGATAATGTTATAGGTATGGTTCAAAATTATTTAAAAATGAATCCAGACTTTGATATTATCATTGTTGGTTTCAGTCTTGGTAGCGCACTTGCTCAATTATGTGCCCAAGATGTATATTATCATACTGGCAAAAAAGTATATTTATATACATTTGGTAGTGTAAATCCTTTTGCTTGTAATTTATTAGAAAAACGTAGAATTATTAAATATCTGCGTAGTTGTTGCCAGGAAGTTTATAACTTTTCAAATTTAACTGATGTTGTTAGCTATGTTCCATTCTGTTTATGGGGATATCATAAAATTAGAAGGGTTACTGTTGGTAGATTTAGATGGTTAAAGCGTTTACTGGTTTTGCCGGTAATAGTAGGATTATTCTTTCCGCATTATTATCATGCGCATTATGAAAATGAAAAATGGTATAAAGGAATAAAATAATAAAAATAATAAAAAGGAGAATTTAATAATAATGATATTCAATAAAAAGAAAAAGGGAGAAAGCCCTTTAAAAGCATTGTTTAAAAATCATAAAGATAAAAATGAGGCTAAACTAAAATTTAAAGCTGAGCAACAACGCAGAATTATTAGGTATCTTAAATCTATAGGTCAAATTCCTTCTAATAAAAAGAAAACTGACAAAATAAAAAATATGTCTATTAACAAAAATAAAAAAAAGACTAAACTAAATAAATCAGAGATTAAGTTATTAGAAAAATGGCTTGACAGATATGGTATTACATATTCTGAATTATTTGATTTATTATATGGCACTGTTTATGGTGAATCTGAAATACGTCCAGCATTTTTAAAGAATAATAATGATTATTCTAATACAGATGTTACAAGATTATACCCTGATATTATTGGTATAGATCATACTTATGTATCATATACAGGATCTGCATTAAAAGCCCTTAGAAAACTAAGAAACAATAAATAGTTCCACAAGGGTATTTCAAAAAAAAAAAAAAAAAGGAGAAAAAAAAAAAAAAAAAAAAAAAAAAAAAAAAAAAAAAAAAAAAAAAAAACACCAAAAAAAAAATAA
>Ga0247611_10000974_pt1 | contig 53908 bp, 54 predicted proteins | sample 177DNAGHGhighgp2_FD_192422 | JGI IMG/M metagenome (GOLD analysis project Ga0247611, IMG submission 192422) | Sheep rumen microbial communities from Palmerston North, Manawatu-Wanganui, New Zealand - 1770 DNA GHGhigh gp2 | ecosystem: Host-associated > Mammals > Digestive system > Stomach > Rumen... | reverse complement strand
GAGTCTATTGGGAAGCATTGCACTCTTATAATTACTGCTGAAACTGGTGAAGTCCATTTAATTTGAACTCTTGGAAGTGCTCCTGAAGAAGGAAACTCTATATATTCTGTTTTTATTTCAGTCCAACTAGATGCAACAGGTTCTTTCCATTCCCAAACTAATTTATATTTACCACCACGATTTACAGCATAATTAGCTCTAAAAATATATTCTGTGTTTATATATGTAGATTGAACAGCTCTATCATTTTCATCAACCACATATAACCCCATAAACTGTAAAGAAGCGGCACCATCTCTATCTGTAAAAGTATATGGATCATCTTGTAACATGTTATACATACTTAATGTAGCATTATAAGCTGTAGTCTCTTGAGGTGTTAACTCTTGAAATACATAATGATTTAAAGTAGTATCAAAAGTTATAAATACTGGTTTAACTACTCCTGTTGTTTTATTTTTCCTGAAACAATAGTAGTGCTTTGTACCTTCAGCTGCAAGTTCTGCACCTATATGTGTTGCAAGTAAACTTGGATCTTTAAGTTCTATACCGTGTATTATAGCTTTAGTAGGTGAGTTGAAAAAGTATTCATAATTATCATCTGATACAGTGTATTGTGCTAATGCAGTCACTTCTTCTGTTTCAGTATAATCATGTACTTGTCCTCCTCTACCTTCTGGATAAATTGTAAGTAAATCTAGATCTCCAGTTTTTACTGCTTTATCTTTATTTTGATTAGTTACTTTAACATTTCCTATTAAAGCTCTTCTATATTTATATCCATCTTCCTCTATGTTTTCAGAGGCATGATATATTTGTTTTTCTTCATATTCTGCTTCTGGATCATAAATCTCTGTAGGATTAACATCTTGACTAATTTCATAAGCTCTTAATCCTTCTCTAGGAATTAATGATTCACCATCAGTACCTAAGTCATAGTTAACTAGATTTCTAGCATAACCTAGAGCTAGAGGACTTGTAGCAAACTTAATACCTGAAGCAAAAGATTCTTCAGAATATTGTACACGTCTGCTTCTATTAAATTTTTTAAATTGTTGTAGACTTTGCTTTGAACCAAACTCTGATGTGTTTGCCATAAGTTACTCCTTTCTAGAATACTCCGAATGCTTCTGAGTTTCTTCTAAGTTTATCCCAATAAAATGGATCCCTGATACCACCGATTGTATCATTTACATATTCGTAAGGTACATAATCAATGTAATCACGGACCATTTCAAATCTAGCTTTTTCATATTCAGCTTGAAGTAGAGGGGCTGTTGAAGCTCCCTCTTCATCTACACTGAACCACTTATATGCTGCTCCTGGTATAAGTACAGATCTTATATATTTATCTGGAAAGAAGTCGTAGTTCTCATAAACTGCTCTTCTTTTATCTTCATCTATAACTAAGTTACCATTTGCATCAAAAGTAGGATTACCCTTTGCATCTAAAACTAAATACTCTTCTAGTTTATAATTTGGGTAAGTTGAAGGCTCAAATACTGAGAAAGCAGGATAACAAGAGCTTAGATCAGCATTGATCTCATCAATAACTAGGTCTAAGTAAGATACTATTTCTGAATAACGAAACTGTTCTCCAGCTAATTTCTCATTAAATAAATAAGTTATCATCTGCTTAGTCATATTCTATACCTCCTATTCTCCTGTAACTGTGATTGCTACAGTATCTGTTTTTCCTTCATATGCGACTGTAACTGAAGTATCTTCAACTGTTAAAGCTGTTTCTACAGTTGGTGTATAAGTTACATTATTTGTTACATCCACAGTAGATTCATCATTATAAGTTGCTGTTACTTCTATTCCTGTTGGGTCAAAATATTCACCAGCTACATAAGTTACTTTAGTTGGGTCTGTAGTTACTTCTATAGATTCTAATGCTTTAGCAATAACAGTAATTGCTTGACTAGCATATTTAATTGTAGAACCTTGAGAGAATGATATATTTACTGAAGTAACATCAGTTGCTAAATTTTCTCCATTTACTACTGTGTAATTTGTTATAACTTTAGAAGCACCAGTATCATAGTTTGCAACAACTACCATTCCAGCTGTATTAAAGTTTTGACCTTCTACATATTGAACTTTAGTTGGTGCATGTGTTATTTCTATACTAACTAGATCTGGGAAACCTTTAGCTTTCTTATCTGCTTCTTGTCTAGCTATTTCTTCATTTGCGTTATTTATAAATGTAGCTTTTGCTTTTTGAGCTGTAGGATATGTTTCTACATTTAATTCATTTCCTGTAATTTTCTTAGCTTCTCTGATGTCCATACCTTCATCATTAATACCCATATAGTTAGTGTTGTGTCTTTCTCCACTAACTTGTGTATTTTGAACATCAGTGATCTTTTTATATTGATGTACTCCTTCTCTATAATTTCCTGATACTTGAGTATCTATTACTGTACCAAGATTTTTTGAAGGTTGTATATTTAATTGTTTCGTTCCTGAAACTTGTGTATTTACTGACATTGTAATTCCTCCTTTAATAAAAATAGGGTGAGGAATTAACCTCACCCTTTTGTCTAAAATAGACTTAATGATCCAATAGAGCCTTTGTCTTCGTTTTCTCTGACCGCAGCCATTCTTTTTTGCTTTCTTTCAATATTGTCAATATTGCGTCTGCGTCTTTCGATTTCATCGGCAAAAGTGGCTGGTATTTCCTGTTTAGAGCCATCTACTGGAAATCTTATACTGATACCATTAATAGTAACAGTCATAACATTTCCAAAGTATGGTCTATACATTGGTGATACATAAGTAACAACTTGTTTTTCACCTTTGTAATATTTTATTAATTCTTTTCTGCGTGCAGAAGCTTGAGCTATTTCTCTATTTTGTTTGATCATAGCTAAGTCTGCACGATTAAGATTTTCTTCTACCTTTGCAATATCTACTGCTGGAGTAGATGTTGTTGTAGGATTATTCTTTGCTGCCATAATTAGCAAACCCCCTTATATTAAAGAGCATTAACTTGGCTTGGTACGCAGATATAATCAACAACAGCTTCCAATCTTGTAGATCCGAATCCAACACTATTGATCTTGAATCCTATAGATTGTCTTTGATCGATAGGGTCTAGGACACCAGCACTACCTTTTTCTTTAACATACATCTTAGCTGATTCTTCACCAGTTAATCCTGATTTTGTTAAAGCGTCTTTACCAACAACGAGAACGTGTTGAGCTTTGAACTCTACCCAATCTCCGTTTTCAGCAGTGTCTGATTCTGCTTCGTTATAAGCAGCTAAGTCCCAAATTCTTTGATTTGGTATATAAGAAGCGTTATCTCCAGTTCTTACATCCTTAACATATCCAGATTCTACTCTGAACACTTTGTCTGTTGTTCCTGAGATTGTAGTGTCTTCGTCAAGTGTTCTAAATTCGTATTCTCCAGTTGTAGCGTTAACTCTGTAAACTCTTAAAGATTGTTTACCATCTTTAATGAACTCTCCTGATGTAGGAGTTAAGAAGCTCTCATAAAATTCCATATCAAACATAGGAACTAACATACTGTTTTGATACATTGTTCCTGTTGTGTTATTGATAGTCATATATTTTTCTACGATTGGATCAGAGATCATATCATAGAAGAACTCTGGACTAGCTATAACATGGAATCTTCCGTTTGATCTAGGTTTAACTAGTGCTTTCTTTAATGAAAGAACTATTAATCTTAAATCAACCATTCTTGGTTTACTATCTACTGTTAAAGCTTCAAAGTTAACAGCAGCTCCAGCGAAGTAGCTGTTTGCTATTGATAGTAATGTATCCTTAGCTAATAGATCTAAAGTTTCCATAGCTACTAATGAATACTCATGTGTATAATGAGCAATTACTGGGTCTACTACTTGGAAAGATACTTTATCTGTAAATTCCATGTATCTACCATATTGGTAAGCAGTAATTTCATATTTTTCTACAGAACCTTTATCTGATTTAGGTGGGATACCTTCCTCTAATGGTTCAGTATGAGCTTGTAATGGAGCCCATCTTCTTATTTGGATTTTGTCAGCTTTCTCTTGTATTGGTGCTGCATCAGCGATTCTATAATATACATAATCAGATGCATCATATCTAATTGTATCTAATAGCTGTTTGCTATAGAATACTTCTGGATTTATAACTCCAGGACCTGCGTTTTGAGCCATTTCAACATAAGAGTTGATATCTGCTCTTGAATTTAATTTTAAATCTGGCATCTTAAATCATCTCCTTAAAAAATTTTGTGATCTATTTCCCACTCTGTTGTTGGTTAAACCATTCATTCAACTGTTTAACAGTTGTAATCTTCTCAGGTTCATCATTCTGAGCTGTACCACCTTGTTTATTATTTGGTGTTGAAGCATTATTATTTGCTTTTGCAGCTCTATTAATTTCATCCTGAGCACCTTGATTCTTAGCTTGTTCTAATAGTTTGTCAAAATTCTTTAATTTATATTCAGTTACTAAATCCAAAGGTGTTATAAACGGATTCTTTCCATCAGCTACTAGACTATTTGCAAACTCTTGCAAGTCTTGATCTGATAAATTGAATTGTGTTTTAACTCTTTGGAACCCCTGAAATGCATTGTTTCTAATGCTTTCTATGTTTCTTTGTTGCTCTAGTTCTTCTAATTTATTTAGACGCTCTAGAGTTTCAACTGGTAGTCCCTGTTTTTTAGCCAAAGCTTCATTTAGCTTTGTCTGTAATTGATCCATACTATCTTTTCGTTTAGGATCTAACCCAAGAACTGTAGCAACTCCTTCTAATAATTTATTCTTATTAGCAAGTTCTACTCGCATTGCTGCGAATGCTTGAGCTGATTTACTTACCTGATCCTCTGTGTTGTTCTGTGTACCTTGATTGTTACTAGCACCTTCTGCTGAATTTTCACCATCTTTAGGAGTTTCAGAACCTTCTGGATTCTGATCTCCAGTGCTTGGGTTAGCACCTTCAGCATTAGTGTTTGTATCATCTTGGTTTTGATCTCCATCATTCTGAGTACCCTGATTAGCTGAGTCAGTTACTCCAAATGCAGCTAGGAAATCGTCTTGTGATATTACATCATCTTCCATACTACCTAAATCACTCCTTAATATTATTTGTAGGCGACCAAATAACGGAGCGTAGAAACATTACACACATTTTTAAGGGATGCGGACACCTAATTCTACTTCTACCTTTATAATACAATAAAATAAAAAATAATGCAATACCTTTTTATAAAAATTTAGGTATTGCATCATAGAATTTGAAAAGTTTTTTATAATTACACCTGAGGTAAAGGTGCATTTTCTGGATTAACTTGAGCTCCAGGTATTTGATCTTCTATACCTGGCTCAGGAACTTGACCACGTCTTGTTTGGTCAAGTGTCTGTGCAGTAGCCATAATAGCATCTTCAGGTTGGATACCTTTAGATACAAGGTCAGCATATTGGAATAAAACTTGAGAAACATCTTGTACAGCATTATCAAGTCTTTGAAGTCCCATACGCTCAAGCATTTGCTCTTTAAATGGTAAGTCTTGCATTTGTAACCACTCTTCTTCAGTAATAAGCTGGATACCTTGTTGAGCTTGGTTATATTGCATTTGCTTTTCCATCAAGTAGTTTGCAGCTTCTGCAATTCTTTGTTTATTCTTTGGAAGCTCAGAACTGATAATAATCTCATAATCAAATAAAGTATCTGTATCAATTTTAGGAAAATCAACTTCTACTGACTCATAAGTATTAGCTGTTCCTGGCTTCTTTCTAAGATATTTTCTTTTTGGAGCATACTCTAAAAGGTTTAGTAAAACTAGTTTTGTAAGCTTCTTAGTATAGTTTTCATAGTTCATGATCTTTGGAGTATCTATCATAGTTACACGGTTTAACATCTCTTCAGTACCACCAGTAGTGATAATACTTCCTGTGTCTCTACCAGTATATCTTTGATCTACTCCTGAAACTAGTTGAATACCTTCAAGTAAGTTTTGTAAATTACCTGGCATAGCATTTGAGATTTGTGGATATTCGTGGTAATGTACTGCTTTAGAAGCATCTCCATTAACTATAAATGTCTTATCAGGATCATCTCCATATTTAGAGAAGGCTCTGATGTTAAGACCTGCTTGGTTTGATACAAACTTAGGTGGTCTTTGATTTCTAAACTCAGCTGTAAGTGCTAGAGATTGCATAATATTAAATGCTGTATTATTAGCAAATATCTTAGCACAAGGGCTTATACCAACTAACTTTTCTCCTGGATCTTCACAGTAAAGCTCAGCTATAGGGAATAATCCTGGCTTTACTTCTTTCCAGTAAAGTATTGTATCATTATTTATTACATGGATTTCATATAATTTTTTATTTTCTTTTACCCAGAAAATTATAAGTGTAAAGTAGTCTTTGTCTGGAACCTTATTAGATCCTGGAAGTTGAGGAATTGGAACAGCTTCATCTACTTGTTTCATTTTCTTTAAGTACCACTCAAATTGTTCCTTATAGTGTGGATTCTCTTCAAATACTGATTTATGATATTTATCATAAGTACAACAGTATCCTGCTAAATCCAAACTTGTAGAAAATGGATCTCTCATAAATTTAATTGGGCTTATATTTTTTAAAGTTACATTACCTTTATATAAAGCATCTCCTGAACCAGCTGTAACATTTTCATCCCAACCTACTTGAGTGTATCCAACATTAAAGAGTGCGGCATTAGACCCAGCTTGGAATTGGAATTGTCCGAAATTACCTAAGCTCCAAATTCTCTCTAGTGCTATGTTTAAGTGAGCACAAATCTGCTTATCGTCTTCAGATGTTGGTAAAATTTCAGCTGATTTCATAACTGTATATAAAGATGCAACTAAATTATTCTTTACATAACTTACGAAATTTGTATCTGGAAGTATTTGATATGCTGGAAACTTAGCTCTCATAGACTTCCATAGATCTGATGAATCTACTTGCTCTAGCATTCTCATTCTTTTTTGATCTCTAGAGTAGTGTTGTTTCATAAGATCCCAATACTCTTGAAGTGTCTCTAGTTTAATAGGGCACTTATTTTGTTCTCTCCTTTGTTTTGCATCATTAATTCCTGCTTTATCATTACCTTTTGGAGTTAGTGATGCGTTATCTTGCTTAGCGTTCTGCATCGGCATCTTCTACTTCACCTCCTAAAAATTCTTGTGTTAACTTAATAACTTCATTCATTCCATCGTTAATAGCTTGTTGGTCTTCTAGGAGTTTTTGTTCCTCTGCTGTTAGAGGCTTAACGGGTTCAGCGATTTCTTCGATTTTCTTATGAATGATAAAAGTTATAGGATGTTTCTGTATTAAGTTTATCACAAAAATTAAAGTAATGCAAATAGTAATTACTGATAAAAATCCAAACATAGTTACCTCCTTCCTGTAGATCCAAAACCACCTTGACGATCAGCATCTTTAGGCTCATCATTATCTATTAAACCATATTTAAGAACAATAGCTTGAGCTATTCTTTCATTCTTTTCTAATGTTACATCTTCATCAGTAGTATTATAAAGTATAACTCCTATATCTCCTGGGAAGTAGTCTGCATCAATAGTTCCAGGAGTATTTAAAACAGTGATGCCTTTCTTTAGTGCTAATCCAGATCTAGGTACTATTGCTAAATATTCATCTGGCATCATCATTGCTGTAATATGTGTAGGTACTAAAACCCTACAGTGAGCAGGGATTGTGACTTCTACTGGTGTTGCTAAGTCATATCCTGCTGATTGTTTAGTTGCTCTTTGTGGCATAATAGCTTCTTCGTTTAATTTTTCAAATCTCATAATTTCCTCCTTAATCATAAATAGGTGCGTCAAAAGAGTCAAAAGAAGTGTCTTCTGCATCTTCAAACATCCATGCTGCGTATTCTCTATCCTTTTGTTCTTGCTCTGTACCTACTAAATCAATTCCTTTTTTGTTATAAATTCCATAAAGTAAGTTTCTAGGATCTGCTGGTAATTCCATAAGTATCCACTCTAAACAAACTATAGCGTGGTCGTTTTTATCTACTGGCTTGTCTGTAAAGGTTAGCTCATCTGATCCATCTGTTTTAAACTTGTACTCTCTTAGCTGGTTGATCAAGTACCTACACTTCTTCATTATACGAAGGTACCCTAGCTCTATGTAGGTATTTGTTCTATAAACTCTGGCGTCTTTATTAATAGCACCTGGTTTAAAGGCGATGTTGTAGTCTAAAAAGTGATCGGCTAAAGTCTTTTTATCGTAGTCTCTTTTAGATCCTGACTTAGGGTCTATAATAGGTGGGCAGATCATTCCACCTGATGGGATGTCTTTAGTTGCTTCAAAGTATAGATTTGATAGCTCTGCTATGTTTTTGTCATTAGTTACCACTTCATCATAGATGTAGACAAGTCCTTTCTCTTCGTCTACTGCACCAAGTAAGAATACTGAGTCATCACTAAGTCCATAGTCATATGCTACTATTCGTTTCCAATGCTTTGGTATTTCAAAGTCATCAACGATATATTGCATAGCACTAGGATATACAAGCCCTGCAGCGTATTGGAAAGATCCATAAAGGTATTTTTGTATCCACCATTTCGTTTTACCTTGTGAGTTTTGCTCTATAAAGTTATCAGGTAGGTACGCATTAACTGCTGAAGTTGTTATATGTGTTGAGATAAACGGATCTCTGTCTTCATCAGGAATTGCAAAGTCATCTAATACATCTCCATGTTTATGTATCTCTCCTGAACGAAGTACTACATCGGTTCTAATCCATCCTGAATCAGGGTTTGACTCTATGATTCCTCTTCTCCAATCCGCTTCCATGACTGGGATTGCTTGATTGCCTTTGAACTTAAAGACTGGATCTCCTCTTTTGTCTTTCTTTTGAACTCCTGCTTGAGTATTTCTTAAACGAGTTTTGAGCTGTGTGTAAACTTCCTTTTTGCATTCTGAGGCTTCAACTATAACAAACATAGTTAAGTTGTAAGATCTAAGCTTATCTACATCATCGAATGGTCTAAATAGAAGTCTATGCCCATTTTGGAAATCGTAGTAGGCTTTCATTGCTGAAGAGTTTTGAATAAACGCTTTAGGGATGTCGTATTCTATATCTCTTTTAATAGTTTGCTCATACTGGGAGCTGACATTAGCTCCTACTAGTGAATTACCTGCAGGTGTTAAAAAGATATGTTTATACAGTTCTTCTCTAGAGGTTAAAGTCTTTCCTGAACCGTATCCTCCAAAGTTTCCTGTGAATAAGTGGTTGTCTTTGTGGAATGCTATTTGATGTGGCTGTGGGATATAAGTGTTTATGTAAGTGTTACATCCTGGGTTGGTACACTCTAGCCAAAATTCACTTGGAGTCCCAGCCCAAGAGATTGTAGGTTTAGTTGGTGAACCACATCTTGGACATTTACTAAAATTTTTCATTTATTTTATTTCCCTCCCTAATCTATATGGGGAATATGGTTATCTTGTCCTGGAAATCTAAGAACTTTAGTTTCTCCTTTAGTCTTTTTATCTATTTCTCTTCTTGTTTCTCTATTTAAGTGGTTGTACATATATCTGTCCTCTGCTTCTTTCATAGCTTCTACTGTAAGGTCTGGATGCAGCTCTTTATCTGGGCAGAAAAGATATAAGACATTTGACGCTCCAGCATTGAAATTGTCGTATAAAGTTCCTATTATGTCTTGAACCTGTTCTGGTGTCAGGGTTTTATCGTTTTGTGCTTGCTCTTTCATCTCGTTCATCGATGCAAGTTGTACTGTAAAAAGTAGTGTCATAAGTTCATCTATCCTGATAGGTTCATCAGATGACGATGCAACTTGATTAGTTTCTTTATTCCAATTAATTGTTAGATTCATATTTACCTCCATGTTTTATTTCTTTTTATTCTGGATATTGCTGAAGGAGATACTTTGTACTCTGTGGCTAAATCCTTAACTGCAATACCTTTCTTTAAGGCAGCTTTTATGATTTCAACCTGTTCTTTAGTAAGCTTTGCTTTTGGATTCGTTTCAGATTTGAATGCCATATAATCACCTCAGGAGTATAATATCATGTGATGCAATTTTTGTCAAGGGGATTACGATGCAATTTTAAATTTGTAGGATATTTTTGTGTGATATTAAAGCAATGAAAAATAAAAAGGGGGAATATAATATATCGTCTACGTATGCTGAGGCGAAATTTTAAACCCGCCCCCCTTGTTTTATTTAAAAATTATATATCTTTTAATATTTGCCTATTTTTAATCAAGATAAACCATCGTGCGTCAGTAAATTTTTGTCGCTTTTTTAAGACACTCAAATTTTTCATTTTTGCGACTCGCTCGAAAATAATTTTTTCTCTATATCCTTTTTAACTACAAAATATATACATGAACTATATATGCACTATATATCAAGTTGACACTAGTCTACTTTTTTAGACAATATGTCATTTTCATATATATTATATATATATATATTATACATAAAAAGGATATAATAATAATTATAATATAAAATAAAATATTTTTGCTGTCTCAATTTAGCGACAGAATTTCGGGCTAGACTTCGTAGGTTAATTTGTTTGCTCCGTCTATTCATAGTACGCACACAATTTCTATGTCATAGAAGCTCATCTCTGTAGCAAATGTTGACATTTGTCAACATTAGAAATTGTATGCTAGTAATTTCAAAGATTTATTGCTACTCAAGAAGTTCTAACGCCCATAAGCAGTCTGTCCACTCAGCAACTCAACTTATGGCGTAAGAACTTCTAATCGCTTAACGCAACCACAACAATAAATTGTTGTTTAAATCTCTGAAATTACACTATGAATGTGTTTTACTTCGCAAAGTATTTGTAATAAAAATACTCTACTGTTTAAATCACTATCGTTTGTTATTTTTATAACAAATACTATTTGCTCAGTAAAACCAGCCTATTATTTTATTCCCTTCATTATAGCATCTTGTCAAGAGCTCTAGAAACTCTAATGCCCATAAGTAGTAACGCCTCTGGAGCTTAGTCAACTTATAGCATAAGAGTTTCTAAGAGCAAGTAAGAAAATGTAAATAATCTCCAAATAGGGTAAATCAAGGAGCTGAGATTATTAACATTTTCTAACTCTTGACTGGCGATGCTTTACATTACGTGAATAAAATTTGATAGAAAGGAGAAACCGATTATGGAACAAATCAAAGGTCAGATGAGCCTATTCACAGAAGAAACACCAGTTAGTTATAAGTACATAAGACCAGTATTCAACACTAAGAAGAACAACCTATATTTCAAGTTCAAAGGTAGAACTTTTGTCCTAGTTAAACCTACGCAAACAGAGTTAGTAGACACTCCCGAAGCTGAATACATACTTAAAGAAGTAATCCCTGCTTAGGGATTCCTTCTTTAAGACCTGGGTTTACATACATCAGGTGTAAATCTGTATATCTATTATTTACAAAAGAAAGTTCCGCCCTTTGGTGCCTTGTGCACAAAGGTCTCCACTGTAAAAATTATAAGAAAGGAAATGATTTGTATGAAATTAATTAAAAAAGAATCTGATTATGATTTTGAAAAATTTATCTATGAAACAAACGATATTAAAGAATTAAAAGAATACATAAATAAACACCTAGGAACATACGATATGACTGTAGAAACATCAATAGGTGATTGGGATTGTTTAAGTGACTACTATCCAGAAGATATATTAGTTGAAAATAAAATATATCACATAATTGAATATCACTGTGATAGAATATTTATTGATATAAAGGAGGTAATTTAAAATGAAAATTAAGATTAATAATTATGAAATTAATACAAAAGATTTAACAACATTATTCCCACCTAGTAAATATATAATAACTCAAATGAAATTAAACACTTCAGTAATCAATTTATATAGTGCTATGAGCTTTGAGCCTTATGAGAGATATATCAAAAGGTTCTGGGCTATATTATATAATACTAAGTATTTAATAGTATATGATGACCCAAATGATGCAGATAATCCTTTAGTTAAAAAAGCTGTTAGTTTTGCATTTAAGAAAGGTATTACAGTATTTTATAGGTCTAGAGAAAATTGCAATTCAGGGCTTAAACCTAGCTACACAGAGTTAGTTAGACAAACTAGTACATTTTTCCATCTGCCAGGTGGTAATGTAGAATATATGGGTAGCTATTACACAGAAGCTCCTGAAGAACATAAGTATAAAGTTATACCAGAGAGAACTAAAGAAAGAATTAAAAGATATATTAGATATTATGAGATTACATATCCAGTTACAGAATACGATTGGTATATAGCATTTAAACAAGTTGTATATTACCATAAAAACAAAATACCATTTGCATTTGATAAGAATTTGTATTATATTTGTCCTGAGTGCAAAGAGCTTGTCAGGAGAGATGATAAACATAATCATATATGCTATTGTGAAATACCTACAAAAAGAACTCATATGGATTATGTATTAAACGGAGAGCTATAAGCTCTCCTATAAATCTATGAAAGGAGGTTTATTTATGAATAAAGATGTTCCTGATATTACAGTTGATTGGGATAGTATAAACTACAATACTAGAAGTGATGGTATTAGACCTTCAGCAGGTTGGAGAGTTTGTACTAAATGTGGAAACTGCTTACCTATTAATACTTATCACTTCAGAAGAAAAAGAAATAATCCAGATGGATATGCTTATCAGTGTAAAGAATGTGAAAGAAAATATAGATTAGCAAGAAAGGAGAAATTAAATGAGAAAAACATTAAAAGCACTAAAGAAAATAATGCCTAAAAATATCTACAAAAGATTAAAACAAATTTTATCTTAAAAAGGATTTCCCCTTTCCCCTTGTGAAAGGGGTAAATCCCTTATCTAATTTTTATTATTCGTACTTATACGTTAAATAAGAGAAAGGAGACAGTTATGTCTATTTTAAATCAAAAAGCAGAGGTTAAACAACCAGTTGCAGAAGGAAATTATGAATTACCTTTAACAGATGTTAAAGAAGTAAGAAACTCACAAGGAGGATATGTTCAATTAACATTCAAAGACGCTAACACAGAAATCTTACATAATATATTTGGTAGCAATAAAAAGCAAATTGAATACACTATTCAAACACTTGGTAGACAAGTTGGAGTATTCGGTGATGATGTTAAACTATCAGATGTATTAGTAAAAGGTTTTATCTACAAATTATATGTTAGCTACAATGAATACGGAAGAAACGTATCATTCGGAGTTAGAAGAAACTTATTAGAAGACACTACAGAGGACACAGCAGAGGCTTTATAAGCTTCTGCCTGTTCCTACTGAGCCCCGATGTTATATAAAGGAGGTGTAGTTTTATGGTATCTAGATATGCTAGAGGAATGGTTTATTGGGTTAATTTACCTACAGCTTATGGCGACAGCGTTCAAACTGGAAGAAGACCTTGCATCATCGTTTCAAATAATGTAGGAAATTTATTTTCAGATAATTTAACAGTAGTACCTTGTACTACAAATATAGAAAAAATAAATTCACAACCAACACATTATAATACTAAAATTTATAGTAATACTGAATCAGTAGTATTATGTGAAAATATTATTACTGTAGCTAAAAAATTATGTGATGGATTCATAGGAATTATGGATGAACAGGAAATAAATAAAATAGATGAGTGTATTAAAATAGCATTAGGCTTAGTAGATATACCACAACCTGTAAAACTTGAAGAAGTTCCAGAAGACCCTGAAATTCCTGAAGAAGAAAAAGCAACAGGTAGAATTGTTAACGATGAAGTTAAAAGACAATATATATCTGATTTTGCTAAATATGGTGCTGATTATGTAATGCGTAAATATAAAGTAGCTTCTATCTCAGCAGCAAACCAAAGAAAAAATTATTATAAAAATCAGTTGACAAAATCTAAATAATATGATATATTAAAATCAGTTAATTTAAGAGAATATAAGATAAAATAAAACAATTTATGTAAACAATAGGTTCAACCCCTTGTCCCTTCGGGAAGGGGTTGTCCCTGTAAATAAAAATATTGATAAGGAGGAGTTTATGAGTGCACTATTTGATATTGGACCAAAAGAAGATGTTGAATTAAAAGTATATCCAACATATACATTATACGGAAGAATATTAATTAAAGATTTAGAAAAATTCAAAAGAACTCAAGATGAATCTTTATTAATATACAAATTTTGTGTAAATAGAGGTTCTAAAGACAGAAATAGATTACCAGTAGGTAGAGTTAGCGTAGGACCTATATTTAGATATGTTTCTTAATACATTTCGGAGTGGTGAAACTGGTATCACACAGGACTTTGACTCCTGTATTATTAGTTCGAGTCTAGTCTCCGAAGCCAGCCCATAGAATTAAGATAGCATCAGTTTATGGGGAGCTAGAGCATAATTCATAATCTCTAGCACATTTTTACTATTTGGCTTTTCAGTTATTGAAAAGTGTGATGTTTACTATAACTACACAATAAGAACTTTTTATTGGTGCCTAGTTCTTATTGAAAATGTTATAGACATTGCAGTCAGGATATAAAGTAAATCTGACTAGTTGCCCTGGGCTATGAGCTGAATCAATCGTAGCCTTGAACCAAAATAATTACAGGTACCCTAGCCTGAAATTATATAAAATATTTTATATAGGAGGTATAACTCATGAAAGTTATCAATTTAAAAAACTATGGTGTTGTAGTTTTCAACACAGAATTAACTAAGGAAGCAATTCTTAAGTTAAAAAGACATATGCCAGAAACTTTAAAACTTAAAGATGAAGAAGGAAATGATACATTTGCTTTATCATTTGCTGAAACAGCTTCAATTAATGAATATGGAATTAGCTTTAACAAAGAAGATTCTGACGGAAAAGCATTAATGACAGTTCAAGGAACAATGGAAAATGACGAAATAGCTGAAAAATTTGCTAAAATTATTATTAATGCTAATATAGTTGAACATAATGCTCTAGAAGCTTATGCACAATTAAATCAAAACTTAATGGAAGTTGCTAATTCTATTGAAAATCCTTTAGAAGGAGGTAATGCGTAATGATAAATATTACAATAGGTACAAACACTTCTAGAAAGAAAGTCATAGTAGACCCTGACACAACTTTAAGAGAAGTGTTAACAGAAAACGGAGTTAATACTGGAGTTGGTACTATTCATATGGATGGTTTACCATTAACAGCTTCTGATTTAGGAAGAACTTTAGCTGATATTGGTGTACAAGATAATGCTTATATCATATCAGTAGCAAAAGCAGATAATGCTTAATTAAAACTATATAGTTATGAAAGAGTAATTTAGGGGTTACTCTTTCTAGAAATATTATAGAAAGGAGTTAATTATGGATATTGATAACATATATCAAAATATGTCCATTGAACAAAAAGAAATTTTATCAGAAATTATAGGTGATTCAGTTCGTTCAAGTATATACTTAGATAATATGACATATAATAATGTAAGATATTGGATGGCTATATTTGCAAAACATCTTTCTGATAAAGAAAAAATAATCAAACTTACATCTTCAAGATATTATTTTAAACAAGCTGAGTTAGATTATTATTATCCAACAAGTCCAGACGGTACATCAATAGCTATGCCATTTAATACAATAGCACCAGATGCACAATATGAAATTCAATTTGTTAATACAACTACAGGAGCTAAAATATATGAATATGTTTCAGCATTATGTAGAGAAAGTCAAGAATACATAGACCGTCAAAGTTTAGCAGTAGCTTTAACAGAAGATAGAACACATAAATTAAAAATAGTACATAATAAAAATACAGTATGGATATTATCAAATCATTTCTCAGCAAAATTAATTGACCAATGTCTTGCATTATTTCCATTTTTATTTGACATCAAAGAATTACAAGCAGACGAAACAGTAATGAATGTTTGTAAAGCAGTTTCAAAAGGAGAACCTGTTGTAGAATATTTTAAAGATATGTTTGATAATATAACAGAAGTTAGAGAAAAACAAAAATTAGACTTAATTAAACAAGCATTAAACTCAAGAATTACTGAAAAAGCTGAGCAACAAGAAAGAGAAGTAACCAATATACAAAACAGAATAGCAGATTATGAAGAAAGATTAGGAAACGCTTATGAAGAACTAGCAAAAGCTCAAGCAATTCATATGAATTATTTATCTCAAAAAGGTTATGATACAAAACAAGTTACAGATATATTAGACTTTGTTAAAAGAAATAAATATGTACAAAGTTTAAATGTAAAACAATTTTATAGCTATGGTGGTCGCTATAATAATATGTTAGTATTAAATATTATAGCTCCTATCAGTATATATGAACCAGAGCCTTTAGATAGATATATCACAGCACAACTAGAAAATCATTATAGTCCACAAAGCTATAAAGGTAAAATTTATAGAGCATTTAGAAGAATATTTGTAGAAGAAGAATTACAAATGATTTGTCAAACTTATGTAAAATTAGATTTAGTTAATGCTAACATAGATGCAGGAACAAGTAGTCTAAATTTAAGTACTTATGATTATGAAAGAATGCCACAACCACATTTAACAAGATTTAATTGTTGGGGAGACAATCTTAATCCAATAAAAGAAGCAATTAGAGAAGGAGATATTTGTGGAGCTATTAATGATATGGTAATAGCAGCTCAAAATATTAACTTTACTGATTCAGCAGTTTTAAATCGTTTTATTGAATTAATAGCACAAGAGTCTAGAATATATGAACTTAAAACTTGTTTATCTAAAGCAGACGGTCAATTATGGTCTATAAAAGATGTAGTTGAACAATTAGATAGAGAAGATAATGCTTCAGAAACTCCTGAAACTCCTGAACTTGTAGACACTATTCCTGAAGCAGATAATATAGATGTTTAGAAAGGAGATAAAAATGAGATTTATTAGTTTAACAGATGAACTAAAACAACAAGCATTAGAAGATTTTAAAGAAAAACTAGAACAAGGAAGATTTTCAGATACAAAAATATCATTTTCATTTGATTTAGCAAATGCTAATACATTAGAAGATAATCAAAAAGTTATACTAAATGTAAGACCAACAGCTTGGCTTAAAATGTGGTCTTTAGTTCAAACTGAAAGCAAAGAAATAGGTTGGCACGGATTAATAACAAGACATGCTGATAAAATATTTGAACTTACAGATATAATGATGTATCCACAAGTTACTACAGCAGCAACAGTTGTAACAGATGATGTTGAATATGGTAATTGGCTTCATAAAGAAATCTCAGATGAAGATATAAATCATTTAAGATTTCACGGACATAGCCATGTAAATATGAGTACACATCCATCAGGAGTAGATACAACTTGGTATAATGAAATATTACAAAGCTTAATGAATGATGACTTTTATATATTTATGATACTTAATAAAAAAGAAGATTACTTTATAGAAATATATGATTTAGCAACTAATACAATATACGAGAAAAAAGATATTATTATAAATGTAATTATGGAAGACAACAACTATCTAACAAACTGGGTAGAAAAAGAAAAAGAAAGATATATAAAAGAACCACCAAAACCAACTTATGGATTTGGAGAAAGACTTCCAAGCTTAGATGACATTAAAAGATTTGATGCTTATGATGAGCTAGAAGAAGAATATAACTTCAGAGATTTATTACTAAATCTTACATCAGAAGACTTTAAAGATTTACCACTAATTCAAGGTGTAATAACAGAATTAAATAAATCAGCAGCTTATACAGGATATTATGGAGTTGGATGGCATCAATGGAACTTTATGACAAGAGATGAAAAAATAGAAACAGCTCAAGAATATTATACAAAACACCCATCACCAAATGTATCTTCAAAAAAGAAAGGTAGACCAAGAAAAAATAAAAGTTATGGAGGTAGTTTTTATGATTAGTACAATAAAACAAGGAGATTATTTTCAACCAATAGACGATATTGATTGTCCAATTCACGTTATTGGATGTGGAGCAATAGGTTCTACAATAGCTACAATGCTTACAAGAATGGGAGTTCAAGAATTACATTTATATGATTTTGATACAGTAGAAATGAAAAATATATGTAATCAAGAATATTTTGATTATCAAGTAGGAACTTCTAAATTAGATGCTATGGAAGAAATATTACACGCAATAAATCCTAACATTAAATTAAACATACATCCTGAAGGATGGAAAGAAGGAGACAGATTAAACGGATATGTCTTCTTATGTGTAGACAGTATAGATACAAGAAGAGCTATAGTAGAAGATAATATAAGTAATAGATATTGTAGAGCAGTATTTGATTTTAGAATGAGATTAACAGATGCTCAGCATTACGCAGCAGATTATAAAAACTTTGAATATCTATTAAAAACTATGGCATTTACACACGAAGAGGCAAAAGCTGAAACACCAGTAAGTGCTTGTGGTACAGACTTAAATGTAATAACAACAGTAAAAACAATCTGTAGCTTAGGACTATCAAACTTTATAAACTTCGTAAAAGAAGGCAAGTTAAAGAAAATGATTATTATAGACCTTAAAACATTTTATATAGACGCATTTTAATTTATTTAATTGTATTGGTATTTTTGCACAAGCAAAGCTTTTGATTAAATTAAAAGTATCAAAAGGTAAGAACGAAAAATATTACCACATCAGAATGGACATACAGCGCTGGAGGTAATCCAGAAGCAGCGTTGAAACGAAATTATTAACAAATCTTAATGATTTAGTTATCAATTTAACGACCAAGTGCCACAACTGCACACCTATAGGTCCCTGGAGCACGTCATCCAGTTGTCTAAGATGCATAGATGAGTCTCACCAGGATCCAATCATCGGTACAGTAACAACCTTCAGTAGAATTTTTAGAATACAATAAATAAATAGAAAGGAGAAACAATGTACTTAACATTTTTCAAGAATAAAACCAAACCAGTAGCAACACATGAACAATATTCAATAGATGATATATTTAATGGTAGAGAGTTTACAATACCAACAGTACAACAAACCAGAAATGATTTTGAAACAGTAACAGTTATAACAAGTAGTGTACCAAGCTACCATAATCAAGAAAATTTTAATCAAATACTTAATTTACTAAAAAACTTAACAAATAATCACGAAAAAGAAACAATAAATGATGAATATTACACATTTTTTATACCAAAGAGAAGTGGTGGAATGAGAGAAATAAATGCACCAAAAGAAGAATTAATGGAAACACTTAAAGAAATGAAAAACATATTCCAATATAAACTTCATGTACTATATCATAATGCAGCATACGCTTATGTACCAACAAGAAATATAGTAGATGCATTAAAAGTTCATCAAAGAAATAACTCAAGATGGTTCTTAAAATTAGACATCAAAGATTTCTTTCCAAATTGTACATCAGAATTTGTAATAAAAACACTTCATAAAATATATCCATTCAGTACTTTTACTGAAGAAGATTTAGAATCTTTCTTATGGTTATGTTTTAGAAATAATTGTTTACCACAAGGAACACCAATGAGTCCAATGCTTACAAATTTAATTATGATACCAATAGACTATGCAATTAAATTATTTACACAAAAACACAAACTATGTTATACAAGATATGCTGATGATATACTTATATCAGGATATAACAGTTTTGATTGGAGACAAATAGTTGAAGGAATAGATACAATATTCAGAACATTAGACACTCCATTTCAATTAAATAGAGACAAAACAAGATATGGCTCATCAGCAGGAAGAAATTGGAATTTAGGACTAATGCTTAACAAAGACAATAATATAACAGTAGGATACAGAAATAAAAAGAACTATAAAGCAATGTTAAACAATTTAATGGTTGCTGAAACATCAGGACATTTCTGGGAAAAAGATGAATTATATCATTTCCAAGGAGTAACAGCATATTATTTATCAGTAGAACCTGAATACTTTAAAAATTTAATAAATAAATACGAAACACAATTTAATATTTCAATTAAAGATATTTATAAGAGAGAATTATAATGGTTGGAATGTTTTAATGTAAAAGTTAAAAGCATCTGATATAAATTAGATGTAGCACGAAAATAACTACCAATAATAGTAACTATGTTTTACTCCGCGAGCCCCCTGGGTGGCTACGTAAAACATATAACTATATAGAACCATAGAAAAAAGAGAGTAAACGGAATACTCTCTTCTCTCAAGAAACAATCACTAGGACAAGGTTATCAACCAAACCAATCAGACTGCATATAGATCATTTTAAGTATATCAAAAAAGAAAGGAGATGTCAAGATGAATCCAACAAAAGCTAGGATAAATGAAATAGATTTTATAGAGTTATGTTCTAGATTAGAATCAATTAGACATAAACCAACAGATATTAAAATATTTTTAGCAGGATTAAATAATATTTTAGACTTTGATATAACAGGCTTATATCTAATAGTAGATAAAATATTTACGCCACAATTTGCTGTGCAGTCTCAGGAAATATTAGTTTTATTAGAAACTAATAAACTAACTAGACAAGATTTAGCACAAATATACAATAAGTCGTTAAGAACTATAGATAGATATAAAATCAAATCAAAAAATAATGTATTATATCCAAGATTAACAGAAGAAGAACAAATTTGTTTAAACCAATTTATGGAATTATATAACAAATTTTTAATAAAAGATTATAAAAACTTAAATATAGTAATAGAAAGGAAGAATAATAATGAAGAATAATGAAATGTCTATGGAAGACAAAATTAATAGTGTTTATAATACACAATTTACTTTTAAAACAGAAGGAAAAGAAGGAATTAGAATGGATGTATCAGGCTCAGAAATGGGACTAGCATACAAATTAGCTTATTTAATGCTACAATTAGTTCATGAAAAATGGTTAGACAAAAATAGTATTGAATTTATATTTGATATGATTAAAGAAGAATATACAAACTTTGTACCAAAAAAGAAAAAAGAACCATCATGCACAGTTGTAGAAGTTAAAGGAGATTTAGCAAAAGAATTATATGAAACTTTACAAGATATAGCAAATGGTAAAATAAATGAAAAAGATTTTGATATTAAAGAATTTATAAAGAAAGCTAAAGAAGAACAATAGGAGGTATATTATGGATTCAGTTCAAAAAGAAGAAATGTGGCAACAATTTAAAGCATTAGAAGCAAAAGCCATATCAATGAATCACTATGATTTAGCCAGATTAACAACTATAAAAGATGTTCAATTATGGAAACAATTCTTAACTGATCCTGAAGTATCTGCTTATATAGATCAAGAAGCTCAAATATTAACACAAACAGAATTAAGAAAATTAGCATCAGATGTATCAGACTCTCGTTCAGTTGGTCAAGCTCAACTTATTAATGCAATGAGTAAATTAACTGACACAAAAACTACAAAAGAAGGTCCAATATTTATTTATACTTATGTGCCATTATCAGAATCTCAGGAAAAAGCACCAAATGTAAATAAAGTAGATAATGACCTATTTGAAGAACCTGAAGAAGAATCAGAAACAATAGCACCAACAGTAAAACCAGTAGTATTAACAAAAGAAGAAGAAGATATATATTAAGGAGGATAAAATGAAAATAGATAAGGAAACAAAATTAGATGTAAATAGCTATATGATAGGACATTTTACAAATAAAGGAACAATAGGTTATTTATATTTTAAATTATTTATAGAAGTATGTTATGAAAAATATAAAGAACTAGGATATATTCCTAATTATACAATTCCAGAATTAGTTAAATTAGCAGAAGTAGATATAACAGCACAAGGCTGTCAAAGGTCTTTAAATTACTTCTTTAAAGTAGAAGGTTTAACAGATAATATTTCAGACATTTTAATAGACACTACTGAAAAAGTAATTGAAGCAACTAGACCAAAAATAATAGAGGAGGATGAATTTTAATGACTTGCATGATAGATAATTTAAGACCATACCAACAAGAAGATATGAAAAAATTACAAACAAAACAAGCTATGGGATGTTTTAATGAACAAAGAACAGGAAAAACTCCAACAGCATTAGTAACATTAGATACTGAAGGACACAAAAAAATACTTGTAGTTACAGTAGCATCAGCAATATATCAATGGGCAGAAGAATTTACTAAATGGACTTGTAGACCTTGTATAGTAGTGAATGGTACAAGAGCTCAAAGAGAAAAACAAATAGAAGCTTGGACAGATGGTCTTATAATATCATACGATTCATTAAAAGAAATAGTACCAAAGATTAAAAATAGAGAAACAATGGAAGAAACTAAAGGTAGAGCAGGACACATAGACCAAATATTAGCTATGAATCCTGATGCAGTAATAATAGATGAAGCTCATAAAATAAAAAATCCAAAAAGTGCAGTAGCTAAATCTGTATTTAAGTTATCAAAAATAGAGAGAAAATTAGCATTAACAGGAACTCCAGCACCAAATAAGCCTTATGAAATATTCAGTATATTACACTTTTTATATCCAAAAATATTTGTAAGTTATTGGACATTTATTAGTGATTACTTCTCAACAAGAAGAGCTCAAGCATCTGGTCATACTTATATAGATATACTAGGATTTAAGCCAGGAAAACAATTAAAACTACAAACAGAATTAGATTATATAAGTACAAATAGAAAAAGAAAAGAAGTAATGGATTGGCTTCCTGAAAAAGATTATCAAGAAATTAAATTAGAGCCAACAAAAGAACAAAAGAAGTATCTAAAAGACCTTGATAAATATTTTGAAACTGGAGATGTTATAGTACAAGGTGTATTAGATAGATTAATTCGTGAAAGACAGATATGCCTAGCACCAGAGCTAATAGGATTAAAAGGAAAATCACCAAAATTAGAATGGATTAAACAATATATTAAAGATTATCCTGAAACACCAATAATTATATTCAGTAAATTTACATCATTTATAAAAATTTTAGAAAAAGAATTGCCTAAAGAAAGTTTTTATAGTATTATAGGAAGTACCTCAGTTAAAAATAGAAATGAATATAAATTAGGATTTCAAAATGGAGAACGAAATGTACTTATAATCCAGATAGATGTAGGAAAAGAAGCATTAACATTAGATAGAGCAGAAGCAATAATCTTCTGTGATAAGTTCCCACCAGCAGCAGATATAGCACAAGCAGAAGATAGATTTGTAGCAACAACAAAAGAAAAAGCTAATAAGCCTCATACAATAATAGAATTAATGATGAAAAACACCTATGATGAACAACTTTATAGACTTGTAAAACAAAGAAAAACAGATACAGACATCATTAATGACTATAAAAATTATATTAAAAGGAGGCAATAAAATGAAATATTATAAAGATTATCCACTAGTTAAAGGAAAACTAAAAGATAAAAACACATTAATAGCAAGATGTCCTTACTGCAATAGATTAGAACATTTTAATTGGAATAATACTTGTGCAAATCCTTCTAGAAGAAAATCACACTGTTTAGATGGCAACAATGATTATTACTATATATTGATACCAACATTAAAAGGAGGTGAGATAAATGGTAGAGAATCCAATGTTTAAATTTGAAGAAGCTCAAAGAGTTCAATGTAAAGCATCAATAATGATAGAAGGTTTACCAGGAAAAGGAAAAACAGGTCTAGCATTATTAATAGGATATTACTTATCAGGAGAAAACTGGGATAAAGTCTTTCATATAGATACTGAAAATAAATCAGCAAACTTATTTGTTGATATACCATCATCAGACGGAAAGAAATTTGGACATTTTAAAGTAGGACAATTAACTTCTGATATAGGATTTAAACCAAGTAACTTTTTAGCTTTCAGAGAAGCAGCAATTAAAGCAGGAGCAGAAGTTGTTATAGAAGATAGTATTTCACATGCTTGGCAATACAAAGGTGGAGTATTAGACTTACTAAACGAAGCTAAAGCTAAAGACTCTAGATATGCAAAAGACAGCTATGCAGCTTGGGGAGACCCTGAAGTAGTTAAAGAGAAGAATGAACTTCTTAACTTAATCAGAGACCATAGAACTCATGTAATAACAACAGTTAGAGTTAAAGAAAAAATGGAGTATGTTCCAGGAGAAGATGGTAAGATGAAATTACAATCTTTAGGAGAACAACAAATCCAACAAGCAGACCTTAAATATGAACCAGACTTAGTATTACAAATGCAAAGTCCAGGAAGTAATAAAGGTTCAAACATTAAACATCCAATAGCTTTATGTACTAAATCAAGATATGCAATATTTGAAGAAGGACAAGAGTATGAATTTACTCCAGAACTTTTAAAACAATTAAAAGAATATCTTGAAGAAGGAGTTGACCCTGATACACTTTTAGCACAACAAAAAGAAGAATATGTAACAGCAGTTACAGAATATTTAAAAACACACTCAGCAGCTAAAGTAGTATGGAATGAACTTAAAAAACAAGAAGGCTATGAAGAAGTAAAACTTAAAGATTTACCATTAGACATAATCAAAAAACTTTATGTCAAAATAACTATGTAATTGAAAGGAAGATAATTATGGAACAAAATGAAACTTTAGACCTTACTGAAGAATTAGTAAATTCAGTAGAAGAACCAGTAACAAGAAGTGCTATGGATTTAGAAAATGTACCTTATGAGGAAATGACAGATGACGAAAGAAAATATTTTATTTCAGCATTAAAAATGAGAAATAAAGAATTAGACGCAATGGTTAAAAAAGCTTTTGAAGAAAATAAAAAACTAAATCAAAGCTGGTTAGATATTAGACATAAAGATTTAACTTTAATGGAAGATACATTAACATTTATTAAAACAGAAGTTGGACAATGTTTAGGATCAGTTAGTCTAGCTATTAAAAATATGGAAAGAGAGGTACAAAAACATGGCAATTAATTTTGATTCACTACCAAGTGATAAACCATTTAGTATTCCTGAACCAGGAACTTATTTTGCAACAATAGAATCAGCTGAAATGAAACAAGGAAAGGATTTAACAAAACCACCTTATTTGAATTTAAAATATAAACTTAAAAGAGCAGATGGAAAATCAGCTGGAACATTATTTGACCTTATAGCAGAATCAGAGCATTCTTTAATGCAATACAAATTAAAAAGATTCTTAATAGCTATAGGAGTATCTTTTGAAGGCGAATTTGAATTAAAAGATATCGCTAAATTATGTGTTGGAAAAGAAATTATAGTAGACACAAAAATAGAAGAAGGTACTGACGGAAGACAAGATAGAGCTGTAGTAGATCTATTTACAAATGAAATCTATTATAATATAAGTGAAGCTAAAGAAATTTTCGGAGAGAGTATTGCCACTCCAAAGATAAATGCAAGCGATGCAAAAGATGCCAAACCAGTAGTAGAGGATGAATTTTAGTGAGTTTTTTAGGAACTTACTTTCAGCTTCCTGAGGGAACAGGCGAGAACGCAGTTCTCTGCCCTTTCCCACATCAGCAGACTGATGGTAAAATGTATCTAGAAAGTATCCCATCAGCACATGTCAACACAACTAAACAAGTATTTAATTGCAAAGCGTGTGATAGAAGCTATAATGAACAGACTTTTATACAAGCAATTACAGGATGTTCACAAGAAGAAAGGTATAAACTGGTCGAGCTTTTCAAGCGAGACCTAGATACTAAAAATCAATGGAATGCATTAATGACATTATCAGAGGAGACGAAACAAAGAGCACTTAATTTAGGCATATCAGAAGAAACAATAGAAGAACTCTGTATAAAAACACCAACCAATGAAAAAGACACCATTGCATTCCCAGTATTTATGTACGGTTCAATAGTAGATATAAGAATCTATGATCCTGGAAGAAAACCAAAAATAAGATCTTTAAAAGGAGCAACAAATGGTATGATAATACCGTTTGATATTTGGAGACAATCCCAAGAAAATAGAGTAACAATAATATGTGCTGGAGAGAAAGACATGGCAATAGCTAGATCAAATGGACTAAATGCCATTACACTGACAGGAGGAGAAAAATCATTAACAAAACTACCTAACTTTTTTAAAGGAAGAAAAGTAGCAATATGTTATGACAATGACGAAGCAGGTAAACAAGGAGCAATAAAACTTGCAAATCAACTTATAAACTATGCAAAAGAAGTAAAAGTAGTAACAAACTTTCATCAAATATGTGTAGAACCAGGAGAAGATATAACAGACTATTTTGTAAAATACAAAAAGACCAAAGAAGATTTAATAAATTGTATAGTAAACACACCTGCATATGTAAGAGTTGAAGAAGAATTACCTGAAACAGAAGGGAGTTATCCATCAGTAGATCTATATGAGGCTTCTCAAAAATATGTAAATCAAGTTGTACAAAGTAACATACAAGTAGTAGCAGTATCAGAAACAGCTTATAGAGCCCCTGAAGAATTAAAAGCAGTAAAAACAAAGCAAGCAGAAGGAGCAATAAATACATTAGATACAGGAGACACTATAGAATGGAAATTAACAGCACAAACTTGTGGAGAACTATTATATTTAATAGATAATAATTTAAAACAAGCACAAATTACTGACTATATTAGAAAATATATAATTAACAAACCTTCTGAAAGAAATTTAGATATAAAAACCGTACAAGAAACAACTGTATTTAAAGTATCTGTAACAGATCTTTATGAAACAATAGAAAAAGATGTGCAACCTATGGAATATACAGGATATTCAATAGGTATGAAATTAGAAAGTGGAAAGAAATATCAAATAACATATAAATTAGTACCACATCCGCTTCACGGAAACCAACTAACAATGATAATATTAAATGCAAGACAAGCATCAGATAGTTTATCAAGCTTTAAATTAGATGAAAAAACTATTAATAATTTAAAAACAATACAAAACTTAGAAGGAACAATAGAAGACAAAATAAATAAATTAGTAGAAATGAACAAGTCTTTTATAGGATATGATGGTATAAATGATTTAATAAAAATTATAGATTTATCCTTTAACACACCTTTAAGATTTAACTTTGGTAGAGTTAAAAATATTAGAGGATATCTAGATACCTTAATAATAGGAGAGTCTAGAACAGGAAAATCAAGTACAGCAGATGCCTTACGAAAATTATATGGTTTAGGAACATTTACATCACTAGCAGGAAATAGTGCAACAATACCAGGACTTATAGGAGGATCATCTAAATCAACATCAGGAACAATGCAAACAAGAGCAGGTGTTATACCACAAAATCATATGGGACTTATAATCTTTGAAGAATTTGGTAAATCAAATAAAGATGTATTAAAAGAACTTACTGATATAAGAAGTTCAAATGAGGTAAGAATAGCCAGAGTATCAGGAACAACAGTATTACCAGCGTTAGTAAGAATGATAGCATTAACAAATACAAAGACAAATGGAGAAATAAAACCTATTGCATCTTATCCAAATGGAATATCAATAGTAACAGAATTAGTACCAACAGCAGAAGATATAGCAAGATACGATATTATATTAATTCTTCCTGACACAGGAAAATTAGAGATAGACCCATTATGGGAACCAATAGAACCACTACCAGTAGAATGTTATAAAGATCGTATTAGATGGATATGGACAAGGACAGCAGATCAAATAATTATAGATCCAGATATAGAAAGATATATCATAGAAGAATCAAACAGACTAAATAAATTATATCCAAGTCATATTAAATTATTTGGTACAGAGGCTTGGAAGAAAATCTCTAGAATAGCTTCAGCAATAGCAGGATATATAATATCAGCATCAGAAGATTTTCAAAATATAATTGTTACGAAAGAGTGTGTGGATTATGCCGTAAAAATTTTACAGCAACTTTATGATAATCCAACATTTAAGTTTAAAGAATATGTAGAAATGGAATTAAGATATAGAAACACCGATGAAGAGGCTGTAGCGTCTTTACAACTTATATTTAATAAGTATCCTAATCTAGTATTACAATTAGAGCAACAAGTAGAAATAACAAAAACAATGCTAGAATCTACAACAGGATTAGAACCACAAGAACTTAGAAAAGGACTACAACTTTTAACTAAATCTTATTTTATTAAAGTTGATAATACAAATATTATTCCAACAGAAAGATTTAGAAAAACAATAAATTTAATCAATAAGAAAACGCAAATAGGAAAGGTAGGTGAAGCCTAATGTTAAAGTATAAATGGACATCAGTAACCATTGAAACAAATCTCCAAGCAAATAAAATGATTGAGCTTTTTAATAAAGTAAAACCAACAGTTGGAGGATTTGATACTGAAACTACAGGACTTCATATTGTCAATGACAAGCCTTTCCTATTTCAATTCGGCTTTTTAGATGAACATAATAAACAAGGATACACATTTGCAGTAGACATAGAAAGACAGCCAAAACTTGCAACAGAAGTAATTAAAGCGTGGCATACATTAGCAAAAACATTAAAAATATATTTAGGACATAATGTAGGCTTTGATCTACATATGTTAACTAATATAGGATTGCCTTATGAAGAAGATAATATATCGGATACTATGGCTTGGATTAGACATGCTCATGATGCTCTAACTCCAGCCAATGGTGGTCCACCACTAGCATTAAAAGATTATGCTATAAAATATATAACTCCAGATGCTAAACTTCACGAACAAGAATTAGCTAGAGAAAGAACAGAAATAGCAAAAAACTTAAATAGTATGCTTAAAGATAGATTAAAAGTATTAGGAAAACCACCTGAGAAATATGGATATAAGTCTTATACTTTATCAGTAGTTCAAGAAATGTTTAAAGACCCTATAATAGAGGCTTCAGACCTTCCTGAAGATGTTAAAGTAATTTATAATGAATGGTTACAAAATGATGTACCTGTTTATATCCAACCTAAAGTAAGTGCTCTAGTCGAGTCTGATATGATTCCTTATAATAAACTTAATAGAACTACATTAATTAAATATGCTCATTTTGATATTGTATGGACATTAGAAATATATGAACAATGTAAAGAAGCAGTAGAAGCAAGAGGAACTTATAATGGAATAGAATATGAAAATAAACTTATATATCCATTAGTAAGAATGGAAAGAGTAGGATTTCCAATAGATAAAGAATATCTTGAAGCATCTAGATTAAGACTTAAAAAATATATAAAAGAAGTAAGAGCTAAGCTTTATGAAATAGCTGGTCGTGAATTTCAAATAGGACAACACGCATTAGTAAAAGAGTTATTAGCAAATGATTTTAATCTAGAGGTGGCATCAACAGGAAACGATGTATTATCAGATGTAGTAGCTAAACTTAAAATAGAAAATCCTGAACATCCTGCAATACAATTTATTGATTTAATACAAGAATTAAGAACATTAGAAAAATGGTATTCTGCATATATATTAAGATTTCAAAAAGATTTAAAATATAATGATAGAATATATCCAACAATAAATAGTGTAGGTACTGTAAGTGGTAGGTGTACTTCTGACTGGCAACAAATGCCTAAAGATGCTATTTTAGATAGTCAAGGTAATGAATTATTCTCTCCTAGAAAGATTGTAAGATGCAAATTAGTATCAATAGATTTTTCACAAGTAGAGTTAAGAGTTCAAGCATTTTATACTATTCTTGTAGGAGATCCAGACTTAAATATGCTTAGAGCCTATAGTCCTTATCAATGTTATAGAGAGGATACACCAGGTTTACGCCATGACTATGATTATAAATTACCATCTGACGTAACAGCTTGGAATGAAAAAGATAAAGATGGAACATCAGTATGGAAACATATAGAAGATGGTACACCTTGGGAGCCTGTAGACTTACATGGTAAAACAACTGAAATAGCAACTGGTCTAACTAAAGCAGATCCAGAGTTTAAAAAGTTAAGAACTTTAATAGGAAAGAAAGTAAACTTTGCTAAAAATTATGGAGCACAGCGTGGTAAAATCAGAATGATGTTTCCTGATAAAACAGAAGAAGAAATAACTAAAATAAATGATGCTTATTATAAAGCATTTCCAGGAGTAAAAACATATCATAATTATTGTTATGATAGAGCAAATAATTATGACCATACAAGTAATTTACAAGGTATTAAATATTATGGACTTACAGGACATAAGCTTATAAATACTTTAGTACAAGGAAGTGCAGCTTATTATTTAAAAGAAAAAATAATAGCAATAGATAAGTATATTAGAGATAAAAAATTAAAAACTCAACTTATGTTTCAAATACATGATGAACTATTATTTATAGTTCCTGAAGATGAGATAGATGAGATATTTGAGTTTAAGAGAATAATGGAAAATACAGACGGTTGGTATATTCCAATCGTTGCTGAAATAGCAGTATCTAATACAACTTGGGCAGAGAAAAAAGATATGTCTGATCCAGAAGAAATTAGAAAACTATTAGGAGGAGAATAATGAAATATAAATGGATAATAGCATTAGATCCTTCAGGCTCATATAGAGAAGGCAAAGGTACTACAGGATATTCTGTATTTCACGCAGCAGAAAATAAATTCATAGATAAAGGAGTAATCCAAGCAAATGGATTTAGTTGTGCAGAGGCATATTGGGACAAGCATTTAGAACTTTTAAATAAAATAATATTTTCTGCTAGAGGAAAACGATTAGGCAAACCAGATAAAACTATTATAGTTATAGAAGATTATTTATTATATGCTAATAAAGCTCAAGAACAAATTAATAGTCGTTTTGAAACATCTAAACTTATAGGAATTATACAACATTGGTGTTATAAACATAATATACCTTATTGGATGCAAAATGCTGGTCTAGTAAAATCTAGATGGACAGATGAAATATTAGCATATAAAGGATATTTAAAAAAGAAAGGACAGCGTTGGGAAGTGTGTGAGCATACTAGAGATAGTATGCGACATGCAGTACATTTTGCTACATTTGAAAATCAGAAAGGAGATTAAAATGGAAGATGATAAATTAGAATTAGAATTAGAATATGGCTTTAAAGATGGTGAAGTAAGACAAGCTATAGAAGATGAAAATATAGAAGCTTTAGATTTAACAGGTTTACCTATTAAAATAGAAATAGCAAATATAGATGAAGTAATTGCTGAAAGTAATGAAGCATTTGCTGAACTAAGAAAAAATGGATTAGGAGGATCTGATAGTTCTATGGTACTTGGAGTTAATCCATATAAAAGTAGAACAGAACTTATTCAGGAAAAAGCTAGAGAAGGTCTTACTGAAGAAGAAAAACAAGTTAGTGATAAAGTAGCAGTTAGAAAAGGTAGAGATCTTGAACCTTTAATTATAGATAAATCTTCTAAGTTTTTAAATATAAATATTTTTAAACCAAAAGACATGTATAGGTTTAAAGAGTATCCATATTTAACTATGAACTTTGATGGTGTTGCTAAAACTCCAGAAGGAGCATCACATAAATATTTTCCTGTAGAAATTAAAGTAGTAACTATGTATGGACAAAAACATTATGATGCTAATAAAGCATTCTTTTCTGAAGATGATGGATTTACAACTTTACCACCAAATTATGCTATGTCAGAAATAAATACAATAGAAACTAAAGCATTACAATATGGAATACCGCCTTATTATTATACTCAGCTTCAACAAGAAATGATGGCACTTAATAGTGAGTATGGATATCTATCTGTTTTATTTGATAAAGATTGGAAAATATATACATTTTTTGTTCATCGTGATCCATTTGTTCAATCAAGATTAATTACAGAAGGATATAAAGTGTGGAATGAAGTGATGCAATTAAATCCAGATAGAAAAATTGAAGGAATGTGATGCAATTCTAAATAATATAAGAAAAACGGCTTACGAGGATGCCCTCAGAGCCGTTTTTATATTTGAGACATATAACTTGTTGTCTAAATATACTAAATTCATTAGACTTTACTGTAAAGCGACCTAGCACGTGCTTGCCTTTTTAGGGTTGTTTTTACTTTATATCTTGTACTCATATTCATCCAGCTAAGTAATTTTGACTTACCAGTTCTAGTTAATCCATTATAAGAATGTAAATATTGTGGTATAGATTGTAATTTAGTATAATGATTTCTAATATAGTGCATTCTGTTTGGATATAATGCATTAGACATTAATCTAGTATAAGTTCTATTACCTGATGGAACTTTAGAAGTCTTTAAAGTATTATAATATTTTGTATTAAAGTTATTATAATATACTTTTAAATTATTATACATACCAGGCTTATAGTAAACAGTTTGATTTGGTCTTGGATTTGTAGCTATAACTTTTCTAGGATATGTCTTTTTAGCATATGACCTTCTAGCATAAGGTCTTCTAATATAAGTTTTTCTAGTATAAGCTTTTCTAGGTTTAGTATTAGTAGTTCGTACATAAGATTTAGTAGGATAATAATAATCTTTATGTTCATAAGTTATTTTATCTTGTATTGCTCCAAATAGTGAAGGTAACATTAAATCTTCCCATTTACCAGATCTTTGAAAATTCTTTACACCAGATTCAAATTTGGTTAAAGCACTTCCTAAGAATGGAACTAATTGTGCTAAAGAAGATATAAGATTATATTTTCCTTTAGACATACTTTGAACTGAGTAATTACCACCACCAGCTTTAGTACTTCTATTATCTTGCATCCAATTATATAATGAATCTACCCAAGCTATACCTGTATTTGAATGTTTAGTTTTTGTATCATAAGTTGCATAAGCATTTTTAATATATTGTTGTAATATTGATAAATTAGCATTATCTTTAGTAGCACTAGTAGCAACAGCTTCCATTATAGTATTATATACTATTTGTACAGGAACTGCTAATTTAGAAGCTATTTCTTGTTCAGGATTTGCAAATAAATTTAGAGAGTCCCACATTGAAGGATTGCCTTTAAAAGTTAATTTAGAATCTTTATCAAGTAATAATCCATTAAATTTAGTATATAATACAGAATTATTTGGAAAATTATCTTTTAATCCAAATGCATTTTCATTATTAAACCTATCATCTTGTTCCCAATGATTTTCATAAGCTTTTATAAAAAATCTAACAAGTTCTGGTTGGTTTATAAAATGCTCTAGAAACCATCTTAATTGGCTAGTTAAATAAGTCCAATATGGAAATATAAATTTAGCATACGCTTCAGTTCTATTTTTTGTAGTATAATCAAAATGTATTAAATTAGAAAAATGATCAGCTGCTTCTGAAGTAGTATAGCCTTGGTCCATAAAAGACTTATATAATGCAATACGATTTATTTTTTCAGTATAAGATGTTGGTGCTAAAATTTTTTGAAGGAAACTAACATCATCATCAATAGTCTCTCCAACAACTCTATAATAACTATCTAAAATATTAAATGCTTGTCTAGACATTATAGGAGTGCCTTTAATTCTACCTTGAAAATATAAATCAATTAATCTATCATCTATATGTCCATAAGCTTGTTTTATATCCATCATAATTTGTTCATAGTTTTTAATGTTAACAATAGCCCAAGCTTCATTTGTAAGAAACATATTAAAATCTTCTACAGCTCCAAATGTTTTTAAAGGAGTATCAATAGCATTTCTTATTTGTGTTCCAGGAAATATAATTTGTAAAACTTTCCATCTACTTACAACTTTAGCTTGTAATGATGTAAGCCAATTACCATATCTAAAGTTATTAACATGATGTAATGCAAAATTATAAATATCAAAAGGAACTATTAATCCACCACCGTCTTCTAATTGTTTTCTAGTAGTTTTATTTACTTCATTAATTGTAGTTAAACGAACTCCCCCTGAAGCTTTTTTACTGTTAAATAATTTATCCTGAACAGGTAATAAGATTCTCATATCAGGATTGTTCTTTAACATTTCATTAATTTCTTCATTTGACATTCCTTTTAAAATATTACCTTTAAAAGAAAATCCTGAAGAGTTATTTAAGAACATATCTAATACTTCAGCATAATCTTCATGACTTTTTGAAAGTCTATTGCCTAAACCTATTAAAACATTTATCATATTTGGAGATGTTGGTTGTATTTTATTTATTGTTTGAGATGTTCCTAAATTCCATTCATTATATAATGTTCCTTTATCCCAACTTGGTCTATTCTGTATCCATTTAATAGCTTTTAAAGATTGAGCAAACTCTGTATTTTTAAATTGTTCCCAAAATAATTCTGAATATAAGTTACCAACATTACCAACTAAAGTAGGTTCTATTTCTTCAAAATTTCTTTTTAATTGTAATAACTCATCTACAGTTTGTTTGTCCTGAGTAATAGTATAAAGTATATTTAGTTCTTCCTGAGTAAGGTCATCAAAAATGATAGGTGCTACTTTTTCATTATTAAATTTATATTTTATTACTCCTTGTGTGTTATAGTCTTTATTTTGTTTAATTAAACTAGAATACATGTCATAATCTAATGAAATTTCTAAAACACCTTCATCTGGATGTTCTGTTAAGTTAATACCTATTTTTTGTAAATCTTCTTTTCGTTTTAAAAAGTTTAAATAAACTTCAGCATAATCTGCTACAATACCTTCTTGTATTGATTCAGGAATGTTTACTAAAAAGAATCTGTCAGGAGTATTTGCAATAAGATATTTTAATAATACTTCATCTGGCATTTGTAATCTTCTTACTGTTGCCATAACATCTAGAGCTTCTTTAAGTGTTTTTGAAACATCCATTTTTCTTTTAACTTCTTCAGGTTTACTCTTTTTTAACTTTACTAAATAGTTATGAAGTTCAGTTAAAGGAGTTTTTACATATTCAAAAGAATCTTCTATAGCTTTAGAAAAATTCATTTCTCTTGCTCGTTCTAAATGTTTAAGCATATCTGAAAGTACATATTCTGATTTAGTAACATCTTCCATTGCTTTTTGTACTTTTAATTGATATGGTAAATCTATATAAGCATTATACTTAAATTTATCTAAATTTGTTGTTCCATCCCAATTTATTAAAGGCTCATATAATTCTGTTGAATCTTCTAAAAGATTTTTTATATCTGAATATTTATCTAATAATTCTTTATATTTTGTATATAAAGCATTATAAGCTTCATATTCTTCAGTATCTTTAGGTGTTACTGACATACGATATTCTAAACTATTTTTAATTTGAACTATTGTTGCCCAAGTCTCTTTAGGATTAGCATGATATTCTTTTAAATACATATATAAATCTGATTTTAATATTGAAGCTTGTGCAGTTGATTCTGATTTCATAACTCCTATAAATTTAGACATATGTTTTTGTAATAGACTATTTAATGGTCTAGCATTCTTTATTCTACTAGCTTCATTATTAATAGCTTCAGCAATTTCAATAATAGCTACTGCTGAAGATCTGTTTATATTATTTAATTTAGAAACATCAAGTACTCCTAATAAATCTGTTTTAAAATTCTTTTCACCAAATGTTAATGTAGCATTTACTACTGCATTATAAACTTGTGTAGTTGAATTAAGTACAGTATCAAAAGGTATATTGGTTTGTTCACTAACCATTCTTAAAAATTCAGGCTCACTAATAAAATTATGATCTGTAAAATGATGTTTAAAATAATTATTAGTTTTATCTATATTACGAGTATCATTAGCAAAATCTGTAAGAAGTTGATTTAAACCACTATATATTAAAGATTTAACTTCATTTGACATAGATGTGTCTATATCAAAAAAGTGTTCTATATTGGCTAAAGCATTAATAGCTAATTTACCAGCACTTGTATCTGCATATATTAAAGCAGCTTTAGCCATATAACTTTCTATATATGGTGATAATCTTTGCATAGCTTCAGTATTTAGTCCATCTGCCATTTTTACCCTACGTTGTAAATTATTAGCAATTTTTTGATTAGCTTTTGCATTATTAAAATAATAGTTTAGTATATTATCTATTTCTTTAGTAGCTTCAGTAGACAATGTTTTAAAAGAACTATTTTGACTAGGTCTATATTCTTCATTTAAAAAATCAACAAACTCTAAACGATCTAATACATTATCAAATTCAGCTGGTAATCCAAATCTATTAATAGCTGAACGAAGATTAATGATATCTTGTTTATTACCAAATCCATAAATTTTTATTTTTTCAACATTTGATTTTTCTGCACTTAATGATAGAGTTGTTAATACTTCATATAATTCTAATAGTACTTTATCTATAGTCTTTTCTGGAAGATCTGGATTAGAGAAATCTGTATAAAAAGAATGCCATAAATAAGTATCAAAAAATTCATCTTTATCTTTATAATAATATTTTGATGCAAGCTGTGTTGTAAGAGGCAATGCATCTAAAGCGTTTTTAAAACTATAGTAATTGATTTTACTTGTTGCTAATGTATGTCCTTTTCCATCTTCTCCTAATACACTTATATTAAATTCAAAAGGATATCCACCTATTTTTTGTGTATTATTCATAGCAAGTACAATTATATTTTCTTTTTTATAATTTTTATCTTGAGATTTAATTGTATGAATTAGTTCTACTAGCTTATTTCCTACTTGTTCAATATCAGATAAACCAGATGATGTTGGAACTTGAATTTCTTCTTCTTTATTTATAATTGTTACTTTTTGCTTATCTATAGGAATATTATATTTTTTTAATAAACTATATAAATTATCTTTCTCATAATCTAAATTAGTAAATCCTAAATAGTCAGTAATATCCTGTAATACAGCTTGTTTCCAAGCATCTAAAGAACTTCCTGAAGATGTATTGCGTGGATTTAAAGCTATATCATAATAGTCTTGTGTGTCAGTATAGTATAATGCTGTGAGTACTGCTTTTTGTGTTTCAGTATCAAGATGTTTAGAAGTTCTTATCATTTGTTCAAGATTAATCATATTTTGTTTACCCTGTAAGATAAAATATAATTCTTGTAATATATGATACATATCAGAATCTTTAGTAATACCAAGTCCTTCATAAATTGTTTTAAACATAGGACTATCAATATTATTAATATTCATAATTAAATTATGAGCTAATGGATGTTCTTCAAATAATTTTATACCACTATTATGATCATATAAATATCTTCTATTTGCATACTCTTCTAATTTAGCAAATCTAATATTTCCAGCTTGCATAATATCATAAGAGTTTTTATTGTATTTAAGAAAATATTCAGACATTTCATTAAGTCCTTGTTGGATATCTGATACATAATCATAATGTATAACTAATTTACCTTTATCATTTATTGTTGCTTTATAAATATTTTTTATATAATCTAATGCTGTAGCACTATTAGTATTATCAGCAACCATAGATAAATAGGCTTTTACTATTCTTTCTTGGTTATAATTAGTTATTTTTAATCCTGTATCAAATTCCTGAGTAGGTCTATTACTATTTAGAAAATAATGTCCTATGTCCATTCTAAGTGAAATAGGAACTTCTGGTGCAACCAATTTCCATAGGTCTTGTAATTGTTGATCTGAAAAATGTAATACTTTAGCTTGTATTCCTATAGCTTTTATAATTTCTTCTGACAATGCTTTAGTATTAATAAATTTTGTATAGTCTGGTTTAACTATATTTAAGTTTAATTTTTGTATTTGTTGTAGTAATTTTTGTATTTCTGCTATGTTTTCCATAGCATTTGCTGTGGTATATTTTATCTCATAATATAATTGTACTGGTGCATCTTTAGATAAATTTTCAAGTACTTCAGTATTATGTGGATTAATTTTATAATATCCTAATTCATCTATATCTGTTAATTGAGCCATTAAAGGTTGAATATATCTTTCCATATAGTATTCTTTTGATATTCCTAAAATTTTAAATGTATCATTATTAGGTATATACAAAGCATATTTTTCAACAGTTCCTGATAAATTAGTTGCTGGATTTTCAGCTAATTGTTTTGCAAAATAAGATAAACTATCTGTTCTAATTTTTAAGTCAGTAGATAATTTTTCAAACTTAGGTTTGTCTTTAAGTGCATCTCTAATTTGATATACATAAGTTCCTAATTTTCCAACATTATAATTTTGAAATCCTAATAAATCTTTAACAACTTGTGTATATTCTTTTTTAGTAGCTGTGATATCATAAGGAGCATTTTGTATAACTTGATTTTGAGCCTCTGATAAAGCCCACATAAATCTTGTTTGTTTTTGAGTTGCACCTGTTATACCTGCTTCTAATGCCCAGTCAGAAGTAGCAATAACTTCATCTGCCCACTTTAGTTTAGTAGAATCAACATCTAAAAATTTAGCAGTATCTTTAACTGTTAATGCATCAATTAGTTGATCTAAATCTTCAAATACTTTAATTAAATTTTCCATTCCTGTAAAAGCATATTTAGATTGCATTCTTGAAGTTAATGCAGCTGTACCATAGTTTGTAAAATTATATTCTTTAATTAATTGTTTTTGCATATCTTTTAAGACCTGTATAAAATCAGTTAAGTCTGTAATATTTTTACTAGAGAATTGATTTAAAACAGGTAGTATTTGATCTATAATTTGTGTAGGATTATCTGTAGTTTTTAAAACATCAACTATTTCAGGAACAACTTCTTCGGCAAGGACTCGTGTTTGTATAGAGATTATTTGATCAGGAGTAGCACCTAACTCTAGAAAACCTTTATCTACAAAATCATAAGATATTAAATTATCTTTAATAATTTGTTCTAATTTTCTACTAATAGCTATATTATTTATTTTTGTTTTACTATTATTTAATTGAACTATTTCTTTATAAGCTTGTTTAGTACTTTCTAATTCTTTTCTAAATTCTGTTTTAACGGTATTAACTAAACTATCAGCAACTTTATTAAATTTATCAGGAATACCTAACTTAGTTGCTAAATTTTTTAATCCTTTTCCTAACACTGTTGCAGGTACTTCTACAGGTAGAAATACAGCTTTTAAAGCACCATGAGAAGTAATATAAGCAAAGTCTGATAATCCACCTGTTAAAGATGTTAAAATTGTATTTGCATTATTTCTTACAATACCATTACTTATAGCTTTGTTTAAAGCACTGTATTCTAATTGTGTTAGTTTAGGATTTATTGTACCACCCAAATCAGAGTTTAATTTAAAAAACATATTTTGAATTTCTCTATTTGTAGCATTTGCTGAAGTAATATCTACTCCTTGAAAATACTTTCCAGCTTTGTGTTGTGCTTGTATAGCTCTTTCAAAGTCTCTTGCATAAGCAGTACCAAAATCATCAGCATGATTTTTTAAATAGCTTTCAACATAATCATATAGCTGTAATCTATCAGCATAAGGTAAAGTTTTGTAATCTACACCTTTATAAAATCCATCAACAATTTCTTCAGCAAGATCTCTTGAGTTATGTTTTATAAAAGATGCTCCTTTTGCAGCATTTGTAGATACAGATAAAGCATTAGCAACAGAAGATGGATCAATCATCTCCATTACTAAATCACCAAGGTTAATTTCAAAATTCCATTTACCCCAATCTAATCCAAAATCATTACGAGGTGTACCTTGTATATTATTAGGTATATTTACTACTTCATTAACAACAGTACCAATGGTATTTATAACTTTTCCAACATCACTAAGAACATTTACTTCAAAATCTATTCCTAAAAGCTTATCTAAAACATTATTATAATCTATTTGATGTCTTCCACCTTTATAAGATTCAGATAGTTCTCCATATTCATTAATATCTACTCCATAATATCTAGCTAAATTTCTTCTACGCTCAAAGATAAGTGATTGATCTTTAGTGTATAATATTTTTAAAAATGTTGATAAATCACGTTTATTACCTTGTTGTATATAATCATCATATTGATCTGCAATAGTTTGTATCATAGGTTTTACAAAATTAATTAAATCCATAGTTTCACTTAAATTAACTATTGTATTATTTAATGCAACATAACCAGCCATTTCAGGAGTTAAATTAGGATTAAATTGAGGACCATAAGAACTATCCCATAAGACTTGTGCTGAGTCATTAATAAAGTTTTTAAAACCATTACCTATATTGTTCCATTTTTTAGTTATTTCGTGTCCTACAAGCATATCTCCTAAAGTATTAAACTCATAAGAACCATCATTATAACGACCACCAAAACCTTGTTGTTTATCACCAACTATATTAATATTACCATTATTATCTTTTTTAAAGGTAATTCCTGATAAGATTGGATATCCCCATTTATCTGTAATTTCGTAAATTGTTTTAGCATTTTCAGGAACAATATAGTCTGGATTATTTTTATAATGATTAAGTTGTTCTTTTGTTAAGAATCCATAGTTTACTGTATCTGCAAAAGTTATATTATCTTTATTTTCTTTTAATTTTCTATAAGCTTGTAGTGCTTTATATTCTGAAGTTGGTCCTGTCATAGTCCAACGTAAATTAGGTATTTTACCAGTTGCAGCTTTATATTTATAATAAAACTCTTTTTCTACATCATCTCTAAATAGTGTATTCCACCAATCTAATACATTATTTAGTATATGAGAGTGTTGAACATTATGATTATTAGCCATAGCAGCAGCATCTACTATTGAGTTAATTTGGCTATCGTTATCTTTATCATAAAGAGTTACAGACTGCATAGGATTTATAGAAGAATCAGGAGTCCACTTATAAGCGACTCCTGTAAACCCCATACTATTTTGAGGAGTATTTAGTGTGGTTTTCCAATCAAAGTTATTAATAACTTGTAATTGTTTTTGCCAAGACATGTCTTGAGTTGTTTTTAAAACATTAGTATAGTTTAAACTATTTTGAGTTTTAAGACTATCTGACCAATAATTTAATGCGTTTAAATTGCTAACATATCTTTGTTTAGTATAAGCCATACTTAATACCTCCTCTATTTATTTTGTGCTTCTTTTGCTCGGTTCTTTTCCCATTCTTTGTGTGTTTGATCTTTTCCATATCCAGCATAGGCTATATAATCTACTTGATCCCATAATGCTCCATCAGGATCTGGATAACCATTACCTCTTAAAAGCTGATAAGCAGTATTAACAATACTATTAGGATCTTCTGGTTTAGGATTATTATTTTGAGCCCAATCTAAAGCATATTCGATTGCTGTCTTCATTTGTTGTGATGAAGCTGCTTTAGTTGCTGCTGCTTGTTGTTGAGCTGCATATCTAGTAGCTGCTGCACTTGCATTTGCTGCTGCTTTTGTAGCATTTGCTTGTGCTACAGCACCTGCATAGTTTCTATCAGCATTATATCTAGTTCCAGCATAGTTTTGATCAGCAGTATATTTTGTTCCTTCTAAGTTACTATTTGCTACATATACATTTCCAGCATAATTTCTATCAGCATTATATTTAGTTCCTTCTAATCCTCTATCAGCATTATATCTAGTTCCCTCTAATCCTAAGTCGTATCCATATCTATCTGAAGCATTAGCATCTAATTGACCAAGAGCAGAAAGTTCTCCAGTATATCCAAGCATATCTGCTTCATATAATTGAGCAGCAACATTAGCCATTGCTTGTTTAACTGAGTTAGCTTCTTGTAATGCTTTAACAACATTTTGAGCATATTCAGCTGCAATTTGATCAGCTTGCATTTGTCTATTTTGTGCAAGTTCAAGAGCTCCATTCATAGCTTCTTGTTGTACTCCAAGTGCTGTTGCTTGATCAGAAGCGGCATTAATTCCTCTTGCCATTCCTGAAGCAATTTGTTCATTTCTTTGAGCTCTTAATGCTTCCATAGTATTGAATTGATTTTGAAATTGTTGATTAGCATAATTATTCTCAGCAACTTGTGCTTCTTTTTGCATTAATGCATATTGAGCATCTGTGCCTTGATTAAAGATCTGTTCTATTTTATTTCTGTCATAATCTAATTCATATATATTTCCTAAACCATATCCACCTAGATTAGTTTGTCCATCATTACTATAATTATCTGACATTCCTCTAAGTAGTGGATTTGCAGGAGTTATTTTAAATTGACTAGAATAGGTATTATCGTAAGTAGCCATATATTACCTCCTATAATATATCAATATGAATAGCATTACGCATATTTGTACTATTAGTATAAGCATATCTTAATACACCTTGATTTACTAATTCTTTACAGTATGCTAATACTTTAGATTTAGCAACATTTCTTACATAGAAGTCTGCTGCTTTTCCTGAGATGTGTCTACTTTCAGGAACTCCTCCAACTTCTTCGTTATGTTTTCTACATCTACAACCACTTGTTATAAGTACAGCAGAACCAAAATGTGCTCTTATTTTATCTAATACAACGACTAGTTTTAGATTTATGTTGTTTAATCCACATCCACATTGACATGTAAATTCTCCTTCTTTGAAATACTTAATAGTATCCCAAGTTATCTTTTGATTATCTTTAGCATTTACAGTTATAGGTCCTGCAATACCATCTTGAGGAACGCCAAGTGCTTTTTGTTCTGCTTTAATTATTTCAATTAATTTAGCATTTGTTTTAGGTCCATATATACCATCTACTTTAAGTCCATAATCTCTTTGAAACTCTTCGTAAGCTGATATTGTACCATTTCCTACGATACCATCTATTCTTCCACCATAGTATCCTAAGAATTTTAAATTCATTTGTCTTTGTTTTACATTAAGCATTTTTCTTTTCCTCCTTCTTTTTATTATAATAGTAAGTAGAGATTTTTAGAGATGCTCCTAAAAATACTCCTACTGCTGAGATAGTTTTAGCAACTTGTGTAGTATAAGGAATGTTCCAAGTTTCTCCTATTGTAGTCCATAGCATAGTTAATGCTGGTATTATTATAAGTGCAATATTTTTTAATCTATCATAAACTTTGTTACTCATATAATCTCCTCCTTAAAATTCGTATATTTTTCTACTTTTAATATACCATATAAAAGCGAAAAAAGCAATACAGTTTTAAGATTTATGTAGTCCTGTATTGCTTTTAACTCTAGTGTTGAGCTACATATCTCCAATAATTATATAATTTATTTTCTGCTATATCTTCATCTTTTAGCCAGTCTCTAGTTGCTTGAATATATTTTCTTACGTCTTCTTCATTATCGCCTTCTCCTAGTATATTATGCATATCACTGTATAACATATTCATTACTACATAGAAAGATATTTCATCTATATCTCCTACATTATATTGTCTTCTGACTAATGAAGTAGTATTAAAGTCCCATTTAGCTTTTGGAACCATTGAGTTAACCCAATATTCAGCCATATCTTTAGTTAGTGTTTTACCATTAGCAATTTCATAAAGTTTAATTTTGTACTCATTAAAACAATCTTTATCATAAGCTTTAATTTTTACTATGGCATTTTCTAATAGATTTGATAAAGCCTCCATATCCTCATGTTTACCAGTATTAACTATTTGATTTATATATTCTTTAATATGCATATTAACCTCCTTGTTCAGTTGTAGTAGTCTCAGTACCTCTAGCATTTATACAGTTGCAAGAAGTAATAACAAACTGACCATTAGTATAATTTGGATTTTGATTTCCATATCCTAAAGGATAGTTTACTCTTTTGTTTAGTTGATTTGCAAGTAACTCATTTCCATATTTACAAAGTACAGGTATATTATTTTCTCCAACTTGGATTGCTACAGGAAAATTACTTGTAGCTTCAGGAACATTACAAGCTATAATAAGTCTATAATTTCCTGTATTAATTAAATTTTTAATTGCTTTGTTTGGTACTAATACAACTGTATCTGTATTAGTAATAACATTACTGACAATAATTGTATCACAGTTCATAATTATTCTCCTTTCAAATAAACAGTACCGACACAATATAGGTCGGTACTGCTATAAGTCAACCTATATTAATATAGGGAATTTCCACAACCACAACCTTGATAGCATGGTGGGTTTAGATAATAACGACCTTGTGCATTTAGAATCTCATTTGTTTGAGCTGTAATTGCATTCGTTATTATGCTTGTTTGATTAGCATTAGATAGAGCATCTCTTGTAGTAGCTAGTTTATCTCTTAACTCATCTATAGTTCTTTGGTTTATTGCAGCTAGTATTGTATTTGTTTGATTTGATATTTGATTAGAAATACCAGTAATACTATTAGATAGTTGTTGAGAAGCATCTTTCATCATTAAAGCTGTATCATACTTACTATTTAAGATTGCATCTGTAATGCTTGCTTGACCAGCTTGTAGTGTTCTTGAGTTAGCATCTTGAGTTTGGTTATATAAACTTGCTTGTATGTCAGCTAGACCTAAAGCAGTTCCTGTATTATTACCAAATCCAAAGCCATTTCCTGAGATAGCCATTAGGAAGATGAATAATAGGATAAATCCACCAACACCATTAAAGTTATCTCTGTTTCCTGCAAGAGCCATTACATCGCTAGCACTTAATGCGTTTCCAGTTTCCATAGCTGTTATCCTTTCTTATAAACAACTATAAAAATTTATAGTTACCATTCTTTCAAGCCGAATGGTGGCTATAATATCTTTATCTAAAGCTCTTCATAATTTGAGCAAGTTGTTCTTTAGAAATGCCTAACTCATTACATTTTCTAGCTATTATTTCAGCCTGTTGTTGGTTACTCTGAGATTGGAACTGATTTATGATTTGTTTTTGTTGAGGATTTAGAGCTGACATTATCATTTGAAACGGATTGCTCGAGTTTGCCATCTGACTCAATAGGTTTTGAAAGTTTAACATTTATAATTTCCTCCATACTTTTTATTTTATTTTCTAGTTCTAATATCTTCTTGTCTTTTTCATCTAAAGGAATTACTATCTCATATTCTTCGCTTATCTTACCATCAAGCTCTTTAATAGCTACCCTTTTATTTTTCTTATCCAAAAACATAGTACGCTTATTTATTAAAATATTTTCAAGTTGTTCATCATCTCCTAATATCCTAGCTTCAAACTCTATACCTGCTGTATTAATAATATTTTGTACAGGCATTTGAGGTTGTGTGTATTGGTTTAGAAGATTTTCTATATTATCCTTTTGTCTCATTAATTGGTTTATCATAGGTTGGTTTGGATTATAATAATTATAAGCCATTACTAATTCCTCCTATCCTATTTTCTTTTCTAAGTCTTCAACTCTATGGTTTACTACTTTAATTTGTTCCTCTATAACAGGAACTCTTTGTGCAAAATTATTATGTGCTCTTACTTCTCTTGTTAGTTCTTCTAACTTTGTATCTGTAATTCCTTGTTGTTTATCTAATTGATTTTCTATCTTTCTGTTACTCATTATATTTGTAATTATAACACCAAGCAATGCTAAACCGCCTGTAATTAATGAAGCTATTATTCCTTCCATATTTTTCTCCTTTATAATATTTTGTTTTCTAAAATTTCTATCCTTTGTTCAAGAAGTACTTTATCTTTATGTAAGAAGTCATTGACTGCTAGTTCGTAGACTAGCATAGTCAATAAACTCCATATAATTATTGTTATTATAAGTTTTGCAGTTATTTTCATAATTATACATCACTCACTTTAATAATATGACTTGCATAAGTTGACCAATTCGTAGTTGCTATCCAACTGGTATATAAATCATCTGGTACAATTATTTTACAATCATTTGGAATATTTGTAAAAGCATTTGTGTTTGCTAATGTAGGAATTGTAGTATGATTTTCAAAACTAATATATTTCATACTGTTACAGTCACTAAATGTAGAAGCATTTATTGTACTTACGTTTTTAGGAATTTGTATAGATACCAGAGATTTACAACCACTAAATACACTACTACCTATACTTGTTATTGTATTAGGAAGGTTTATCGACATTAATGATTCACAACCTTGAAAAAGCATATTTTGTAAACTCGTTACTGTACTTGGTATAGTTATTGTTTGTAAACTTGAATCACTCATCATAACTAACGCTGCAATAGATGTCACTGAATTTGGAATTACTATATGTTTAACTTGATAACAACTCATTAATGAGTTTCCGAGGTATAGAAGTGATTCTATCTGATAATGTAATACTACGTAAATTATAACAAGAACTAAAGCAACTTGTATCCAGTGTAGTTAAACTTTTTGGTATACACAAACAAGCTAACGCATAGCAACTTTGCATACACATAGACCTAACAGAACTAACTAGATTTGGTATAACTAGTCCTTTTAAAGCGATACAACTAGTAAATGCATAATAAGGAATAGTAGTATTTATAGGTGGAATATTTACACTTTCCAAATGTTTATAATAAGCAAACGCGTAAGATGATATTGTGATGTTACTTCCAAGTTCTACTTTTGTTACACAATTATAATATGCAGTATTTTCAAGAGTAGTATTTGCGTTATTACTAATTAGATATGGACCAGCCCCTGCACCACCAATAGTCATATTGCCGTTAAAAGTAATTGTAATAATATAATCCCCAGCAGTAGAATAAACATGCTTAGTTTTTGTATAATCATTACTTGTTGTACTTACTATATCCTGAGTATTTCCATCTCCGCCAATCCACAGAAATAGTACCTCGTGCCATAAAGCCTAAATATGGTTCTAATCTTCCATCTTCTAAATGTATATATATTCTTGTTTTACCATCGTCTGTTACATACATTTGTCCTATATTTAATTTTCCATAAGTTGATACATAAGTTTTAGCATCTGATAAAGTCCAATTCCAACCTTGTGCAGTCAATCCTGTATGACTTGGATTACTTGGTAAAGCAGTTAAATTTACAAAATCACTTGCACTATAAGAATATAATAAAACTCCATCGTAATCATAAAAGTTTACATCTTTTTCTTCTATAATACTACTAGAACCTTCATAAGTTCCAGTTACTCCAAGCACTACTTCATCTTTCTTTATTTTATTTGATGTTAAACCAATTATACTTGCCGCAACACTAAAAGGTATGCCTAATTTCATTTTTCTATTACCTTCAAACATCCAGCTATCTGGTTCATCATTACCAGCTATTTGACTTGTTCCAACTAAATAGTCTGTACCTTCTCTTGTTGTGGTATAACCAGCAGTTCCTGCTGTAAATTGATAGTTCCAATTATGTGTAGTAGATGTGTCCGATGGGTCAACTGGATATACTATTACTGGTAATGTACCTGTAATTTTACTTCCATTTACATAAGCAGTTTTATCTTTTCTTATATTTATTGCAACTGCATCTGCATCTGAAGTATCTATACCTTGATATGTTCCTGTTACTCCAAAAATATTTACTCCATTTTTAATATTATCGCTTACTAAATCAGAATCTCCATATATTCTTAACATTGAATAATATCCAGAAGGAAGTGTTTGAGTAGAAGCAGAAGGTGTTACATATCTCATTCCATTATTAGCCATTGTTCCAGTTATTCTTCCTGTAGAGTTAAATGCTGTTTTTCCTGATAATATATTACTTGCTATTGCTGTTGTATCTTCTGCATTAACTAATGTAGCATTTTTATGAATAATTTTTTGAGGAATATATTGAACTGCTAAAGGCTCTAATTTATATCCTATATTAGTATTTATATTTAAAATATATTCTGTAGCATTAGATTGAGGATAATATGGTGATCCTGTAAAGTTATTATTATTTGCATCTCCTCCCCAATTTCTAACTGGTGAAAATGTAATACCTACATTTCTTATTACTTGTGTAGCTTCTAATGTACTAGGGTTTAAATAAAAGACATTTAAAACAGGATTAGAAGTGTAATTTTTAATAACAACTAGATAATCTTTATATGTGTAAGACCAGTCAGATGTTGTTATTGAAAATAAACTGCCAAATGATTTAACATAACTTCTTCCTGAAATATTATATAAAGAACTTCCATCAAGATAATAAGTTCTCCATAAAGTCGGTTTAGTTATATCTGAAACTTTATTGATAACTCTGGTTAATGTTCCACCACTACTAATAGAGTACACACTAGTTTTACTATCACCAAAACATAGAAAGTAAGTGCCTTGTTCATTAAAATGAGCATCTAATAATGCACTAAATCCATTTCCACTAAAATATGATGGTCTAGTTAATGTATAGTTCTGATATACAAAACTTCTTACAAATGAATCAACATTGTCTTTATTAGTTACTATAAAATGTGCTGGGTTATTAGGATTTGCATGTACTGCATAATGCCACCATGCAGTATTTTCAGTATAAGTTGCAAGTGTATTTGTTAAAAATCTTTTAGTATTGACATTAAATTCCAAACATTGAGCACTATAATTTTCTCTGCCTCTTCTATTTATAAAGAATACATTTAAGTTACCGTGATTATTTAATCCAAAGCTAAATTTAGCTTCAGCTATATTATCTCCACTAGTAATTGTAAATGAATCTAATACACTTCCAAATTGATTATTTGTAAAATCATATACAGTAGCTACTTTTGTATATTGAGCACTAATTGTTATTGCTAAATTATAAGTAGTGTTTATACAGAATATTTTAGGACTTGTATTACCTCCAGTAATGTCTTTAAGTTCCATGCCGTTTGATACCTCATTATATTCTACATACATACTACCATTTACTTTAGAACCATTAACATATGCTGTTTTATCTTTAATAATATCATCTGCTACAGCAGTAGCATCAAAAGTATCTACTACTGATTGTTTACCATCAACACCAAGTATATTAACTCCTGCTTTAATATTTCCAGATTGTATATCGCTATCAATACTAGCTGTTACAGGATTTACTGTAACTCTACTAAGTCCTAAATATTCACTATCTGGGTTTACTGTTTGCTGAGAAGTACTAGGATTAACGGTTTTAGCTTGTAATGCTACAGCATCTATTAAACCACTTGATATATAACCTTCTGGAATAATTTGTGGTACAACATCAGGAGTTATAACTATATCTCCATTATTAGGTATAGTACCTGTTATTTTCTGCCCATTAACATATGCAGTTTTAGAATCTAGTATATCTCCACTTGTAGCAGTAGCATCTGAAGTATCTATTGTACTTTTTATTTTTTTAATAAATACATCATAATCACTTAAAGGAGTGTTTTCTGGTATAGACTCTCCTTGAGGTTCTAATTTATTTTTTATAGCATTAAACATATCTGTTTTTGATTGTTTAAGTAAGTTTAACTTATCCTCTGTTGTATTAGCCATCTATACCACCTCCCCATTTATTTCATCTAATACTTCATTTACATAACCTATTGATGATAGACTTTCATAAAAGTCTTCTATACTTCCTGTAAATCCACCTTTACGAGCAGAAGTATATGCAGACTCTCCATCAGCTCCAGGTAAACCTCTAGGACCTTGTACACCTGGATTACCTTGTAATCCTTTAGGACCTTGTTTACCTTCTGGACCTTCTGGACCTTGGATACCTCTAGGACCTGGATCTCCTTTAGGTCCCATTATAGAAAATTGTTGTACCCAAGTTTCTCCATCTTTTTTCCAAATATAAGCATTTAAAGTATCTACATAAAAATCTCCATCATAACCAAGTTCTCTATCTGGTGTACCATTTCCTGAATACCATAATTTAAGCTCATGCTCATCACGAAGATAATATCTATCGTCATGATTATGATCATAAAAATCTAGTATATCAGCAATTACATGTGTATGATGTTCATCTGCTTTACCATCTATTAAACGAAGTATATAACTTATAAGACCATTTCGTTGTTCTTCAGGTCTGTATATTGTGTTATCTAAATTAATTGCCATTTTATACCTCCTTAAATCTTTTTCCAAGTAGAACCTACTTTAACCCAAGGGGTTGTAGTTCTCCATTGACCATTTACTTTAAGCCATACTAAAGCTCTTTTCCAAGTAGTATCATTTACTTTAACCCAAGCTTTAGTATTAAAAGCAAGTGTGGTTTCTTTTGAATCAGTACCTATATGTACAGATTGATATGTTTTTAAATTTAATTTAACTTTAGGTGCACTTACTAAATTTGTAATATTATAAATATATAATTTTTCTTGATTTGTTAAATTAAATGTGTATTGATTATTTGTAATTGTTATATTAGATCTACTTACAACTTCAGTTCCTTTATAACTTATACTAAAAGCATATGCTGCATTAGAAGTATTTGGTAATTTTACTTTAATAGTTCCAGCATCATCTATATTCCAGGTTGTTGGATATTCAGTTATTCTAGCTATATCAAGTGTAGTAAATGAAGTAGAACAACTAACCCTTGTATTATTTACATTTGTGACTAATGAAAGCTGTACTGTATAAGCTGTTTTATAAGTAAGTCCTGTAATTACAAACGATCCTGAAGTACTATTAATTCCAGTAGTTGCAACTTTATAATTATTGTTATTTAATTTATATTCAACTTGTTTAACTTTTACATCACAATTCCAATTAATTCTTACACTTGTTAATTCTAGGTTTGAAGTTGATGCTCTAGCTGTAATAGCATTTGTAGTTAATGTAATAGAGTTGGTTGCTGTACCACCTTCATGAGAGTCAGCTGTTAATTTAACATTAACAGTATATGCTGTTGATGGATTAAGTCCAGTAATTTCAATAACTCCTGAAGAAGCACTAACAGTTTGTGAAACCCATCCACTACCTATACTATATTCTACTTTTTTAATTTGAACTTGACTTGACCAGTTTACTTTTATTGAAGAATGAGTAACTGAATTTTTACTTAAATTGCATTGTACATTATTAAACTTACAAGTTACAACATTACTATCTCCTCCAGAACCCTTAGCATTGTAAGGTATTACTTTAAATGAGATTGTAGTATCTCTTGCCATAGTATTATTTATATTAGCTATTTTTGTTGTGTAAGATGTATTAGATGTAGTTCCAAGCTCAATATAATTTCCTGAAGTCTTATAATATATTCTGTAACCAGATATACCATCTGTACCTCCACTTGGAGCTGACCAAGTAAGATTAATATTATCACTTTGATTATTTACTGAAGCGGCTGTAACATTATTTACTCTTAAATTAGTAATTGATCCTGGTGGAGTATATGGATTATAAGGTGGAACATCTATAGTTATATCAAGTCCATAATAAACATCATTACCAGTATCATTATTACATCCTATAGAAGCCTCATAAGCATGTGAACACCAATAATGAGGTTTAATAACTAATTTATCACTATTACAATCTGTTTCAAAATGTAATCTAGAACTTGTTGTAGTTCCTAATTCACCTGAATCTTGAATATCAACAAAGTTATCATCATCAGGACCAGGGTCTGTACCTATAGTATTATAGTTAGCATCTTCTAATTTTAATTGTAATTTACCATAGTAATGACTTAAAGAACTATTAAAACCTATTCTACTAGTTAAATCAATATATCCTGAAACTCTAGTAGATTTAGAATCTGCTCTAGATACATAATAAGTAGCACTAGTATAATGTATATTAGCATCGTGATGATATACCCAATTACCATTACGTTCTTGCCAATTCATTTGGTCAATTATATTTCCAGTTTTTGATGGCATACTTAACACCCCCTAAGCCATATATTGTAAATAAATAGTACCTGGAGTATTTGCATTTGGAACTGCTGTACCATAAGTTATTTTATCTTGTTTTCCAATAGATAAGTTATAAACACATTTAGAACTTGGTACTCTAGTATCTGTTGAATTTGCATTTACTGATGTATCTATGTCATTACGAGTAAGTATTGGAATATTATTTACTGTTGGAGTTCCTGTTAAGTTAATATCTGGTGCTAATTTTTCAGATGTTAAAGAACCATCTGCTATACTTCCTAAAGTGATACCTTCCATTTGTTCTTTTAAATATCTTAAAGCCTCATTTACATTATCTGCTCCACCAAATAGTGTAGCTCCATCAAATCCTATAAGTCTTGAACCATCATTTCCAAACTCTGAACTAGATAGTTGAGAAGCAGTGTAAATATCTCCAAATAGATCTTGTAATGCTTTAGCACTGTAGTTAGCAGACTCTTTTAAAAGATGCATAATAGTGTTCCACTCGTCTGCTGTAACTACTCCTCTTGGTTTTTCGGTAGGATCATATTCTATTATTTTAAATATATAGTCTTCTAAATTTATTGCCATAATTATCCTCCTATCTAGAATATAAGCTTCTAAATACCCAGCTTATATTTAATAATTCATATTTTTCTTGATCCATATTAAGCATCTTTAGTTTAGGTACATAACCCTTTCCTGATACTGGAAATCTAACTTTCCAATAAACAGTTTCTGGAAATTCTGATACATCTAACTTCCACATTAGTCTATCTACTGTTTGTTCAGCAGGATTATGTATATATTTTCTACCTTGTTCATCTTCTAGAAGTGGTACTGTACCAAGTATTGTAGCACCTGGTGCAGCATGTCCAGCTGTTCTTCTTAACACTTTTTCAGCTACATCATAGTCATCATCATAGATATATTCGTATGGTGTTTTAAGCTGATATTCAAAGTTTCTATCATAAGTAATAACTCCATAACGAGGATCTTGAGGATCTACAACTTGGTTAATCTTATAACTTGACTCATCTTGTCTTAGATAACCATCTATCCAAAATTGAGTATAGAATGTTAAATCTAATTGAGCAAAGTTATTAAGTTTAAATTGTAGTTCTCTATAACGCTTTTTAAAATCTGATTCGTGTTCTCTGTATCCTGTATCTATATACTGATAATTCTTAATAAACTGTTTGTCTTCACAAATCTGTTCTACATCATCTTCAGGTGTTAAAAATGGATGTATATAGAAGTCATGTCGTTTATCATTATATTTCAGGAATTGTATTCCATGAGATATCAGACCGTTTATTACTACAGGAGTATAAGACATATAGATGTTTACATCAGCTACATCAATTAAATAGCTGTCTAGCATCGTCTTACTTTCTATACAATAAGTGGTCCAATATCTTGTTTCTATATTGTATATTAAGTATAAGTTAATATATAAATCTCTTTCAGATTTAAAAGTATATACATTGTATATGTTCTTATAATTAACATGATTTTTATATCTTATAAGTTCATAAGGTGTTTTATTATCATAAACTTCAAACATTATTTCTTCAACAGCATCTTCAAAGTTATCTAAGAATTGTTCTATATTAGTTGATATAGGTGCAACTCTTAATCCTGAAGTAGATGATGAGCTAGGCACTACCATATAGTAATAATTGTTTGATTTAAAGAACACCATATTTTTTATAATTTTAATAAGTGGTATATCCCACATATTGATGTTAAGATTCTTTTGTAAACATACTTCTGTCCAAGTATCTCCATCTTTACTTAATGTTATTTGATATAAAGCTTCAGAAGTAAATACCAATAAATAATCTAAGTAAGGGATACAATGGATTATATTTTCATTGAATAAAGATACATTTCTAGGAAATGGAAACCAAGCTGGATTATTAGGCTCAGATAAGAATAACATATTAAGTCCTTTATCTGGAGCATATATACATAATCTATGTTGCCAAGTACACATTCCTCTACCTGTAGATAAATCATAGTTTAAATAATTTACCTTTTGTGTTGTATCTCTTTGAGCTTGTGCAAATGTTAAATTTTGAAGACCAATATTAGATGCAATATAAGAATATTCATCAGTCTCAACCATTGCATTTCCTGCCCATCTATATAATTTATTATTTTCATCTTCTCTTTTATAAATTACAGATGTAAGTGGAAATACTGGATTATCCCAAGCACCATTTGTATAAGTATATATTTTTCTAGCATCTGGATCAAAATAATGTTCACCCTCAACACCTAATGGAGCAACACTTGTAAAAGATTTTAATACAACTTGTTCTCTAGTAGTGTCTATTGGAAAACATTGTACTCTTATAATTACTGCTGAAACTGGTGAAGTCCATTTAATTTGAACTCTTGGAAGTGCTCCTGAAGAAGGAAACTCTATATATTCTGTTTTTATTTCAGTCCAACTAGATGCAACAGGTTATTTCCATTCCCAAACT
>Ga0247611_10000973_pt1 | contig 53919 bp, 36 predicted proteins | sample 177DNAGHGhighgp2_FD_192422 | JGI IMG/M metagenome (GOLD analysis project Ga0247611, IMG submission 192422) | Sheep rumen microbial communities from Palmerston North, Manawatu-Wanganui, New Zealand - 1770 DNA GHGhigh gp2 | ecosystem: Host-associated > Mammals > Digestive system > Stomach > Rumen... | reverse complement strand
CAATCCTATGATACCAGCTGCCACGGAAATCAGCAGGCCTTCATTCATGAAGATTTTCTGAATCAGACGGTTATCGGCACCCATAGCCTTCAAGATTTCCGTGTCCTTGCGCTTGTCGATCATCAGCATGGAGAGTGAACCGACCACATTGAAAGTGGCCAAAATCAGAATGAAAGTAAGGATGACATAGACCGCCCACTTTTCGGAACGCATGATTCTATAAAGCGTTTCCTGCTGCTCTTGTTGGTTTTTCACAGTGTAATCCTCACCTATTATGGAGGCAACCGACTTCTTTACCTTATTAATATCAGTGTTCGGAGCTGTAAAAAGTTCCACATTCGTGGCTTTATTCTCATATTCAAGTAGTTCCGAGAGCAAATCGAATGGCACTAGCACCAGTTTCTCATCCTGTTCCTGCTCGGTGGAGAAGACACTACGCACAGTAAGCACATCGGAGTTGAAGCTATTTTCAAGGCTCATCAGCGACGCATTGCCGCGTTTGGGCACATAAATGCGCACCATGGCGTAAGGATTGTACGCATTAATACCAAGATACCACGCCACACCTGCGCCGGGAATAGCGAAATAATGCTCATCCTCATCTGAAAGTACCAAATCACCACCACCGAAAATAACTTCTTTCAAACGGGCAATCTTTTGGTACTCCAAGCCAACACCCTTCACCTGCCCGATATGTTGTTTGTCATTGGCACGGAAAAGCGCATCTTCGGTAATTGTTGGAATTACATAATCAACGCCTTGAATATCTTTGAGCTGTCCCAAAGGAAAAGCTGTCAAGTCGATGGTCTTGCCTTTCACCGGTGCGATCTGCAGGTCAGGTGTAAGGCGGTTGTTCATGGAGGAAATCACCTTCTCCAGTCCATTGAATGCCGACAACACCACAATAAGTGCAAACGAGCCCACACTAATACCCAAAATGGAAATCCATGTGATGATATTAATGAGGTTGTGGCTCTTTTTGGCCAGCAGGTAACGGTTTGCTATGAATAGCGGCAGTCTCACTTTTCGGGATGCAGCAGGTTATCGATGTTTTCGATGTAATCAAGCGAGTCATCCTCGATGAAGCGTAACTCAGGCACCACACGCATCTGGTGACGGATGCGGTTGCCCAGCAAGCCGCGGATAGCTTTGGCGTTTTGGCCTACCTCTTCGACGACCTTCTTCTTCTCATCCACGCCAAACACGCTCAGATACACACGCGCATACGACAAGTCGGAAGTGACATTGACGCGCGTCACGGTAATCATCAGCGAAGGCACTTTCGGCTTTAGCTCTTTTTGGAAAATATCGCCTAATTCTTTCAATAGCAGTTTGTTTACTTTTTCTAGTCTCTTACCCTCCATAATTCAGTTTTCTTTTTTGTTTGCAAAAATAGGCATTTCTTTTGAAATCTTTTCGGAAAAGCATTCAGTAAACTGAAAATGTTTATTTTTGCGAACTGAAACATAAATAATTACATTCCCATGAAATCAATCATTAAACCACTATTCATCTTGGCCATAATGGCTTTGTCCGTGTTTTCATACGCGCAGGAACCACAGCAAAGCCAAGAATCAACCACATATGTGGAAAACGAATTCATCATCTGGCTAGAGCAAGATGTGGATGCCGCAGACTTTGCTGCCAAGTCCAATACTGGAATCATGCCGAAAAGACAACTGTCCAAAAGGCTGAATATCTGGCTTTTCGAAATCAACGACAGCAAAGAGCTTAGAGAAGACAAAATGCGCCGCTTAAACGCCAATGCTGATGTGCGTGTCATACAAAACAACCATACCAACATCACATTACGCGAAGCGATTCCAGACGATCCCTTCTTTGGCCAACAATGGGCACCTGCCATTATGAACCTGCCGCAAGCTTGGGAGGAATTTACCACAGGCGGTGTCACGGCGGCTGGCGACACCATCGTGGTTGCAGTCATTGACGGAGGTGCTGATTGGACCCATGAAGACCTGAATTGCTGGGAAAACGCTCATGAAATTCCCAACAATGGCATCGATGACGATGGTAACGGCTATATTGATGACTTTCACGGTTGGAATGCTTACAACCACAACGGCTATGTCGGCAGCAACAACCATGGCACTCATGTTTCGGGCATCATCGGTGCTGTCGGAAACAATGGAAAAGGCGTTTGCGGTGTGAATTGGAATGTAAAAATCATGCCCATCGGCGGCAGTTCGAGTAACGAGTCTATCGTCGTAGAAGCCTATTCCTATGTTTTGGAGATGCGAGCGCGGTACAATGAAACTGATGGCGAGGAAGGTGCTTTCATCGTTGCTACCAATTCTTCTTTCGGGGTCGATTACGGGAATCCTGACGATTATCCTATCTGGTGCTCAATGTATGACGAGATGGGCAATGTCGGCATTTTGAGTTGCGGCGCCGGTCCCAACATGAATGTGAATGTTGATATGGTGGGTGATGTCCCATCCGCCTGTCCTGGAAATTATCTCATAGGCATCACCAACACCACCTCTTCCGACGAAAAATATGGAAGCGCTGGATATGGTGTCAACAACATCGACCTTGGTGCACCCGGCACATCTATCTATTCTACACTTCCTAACAACAATTACAGCAATATGACTGGAACCTCAATGGCCACTCCACAAGTCTCTGGAACCATCGCATTGATGTATGCGGCCTTGCCCGAGGAGATGATGATAGCATGCAAAAACGACCCAGCAAATTTCTGTCTTTCAGTGAGGCATCACCTTCTTAACGGTGCCGACCACTTGCCTTCGCTCGATGGTTTGGTTGCCGCAGGAAGGCGATTGAATGCCTACGGTGCAATCGAAAGTGTTTTATATGACAGCATTATACCCACTTTAACAGGCGAAGTCTATATTTCTGGAGAACCTTTCTTCGGAGAAACCTTGACCGCCGAAACAAATTTGGGTTCTACGCCATCCATTCCTGATTTAGGAGAGTTGCATTACCAATGGCGAAGAGACACAACAGCTATCGAAGGAGCTGTCTATTCAACCTACACTTTGACCGAAGATGACATTTTCGAGAAAGTCTGTGTACAAGTCACGGCCGAAAACTGCACAGGAGCCATAACTTCACCTCTTTTTGGCCCTATCAAAAAAGCGGAACAGCCCATGCCCGAAGCTCCACAAATGGAGAGCAACACCGACACAAGCATAACTCTTGTTGCTATAGAAGATGGTGAATATAACATCAATGGCAGCGATTGGCAACCATCTCCAGTATTTGAAGGCTTAATGCCAAGCACTTCCTATATTTTCACTCAACGCAAGAAGGAAACAAGATCGCATTATGCCTCGCCAGTGAGTCCTGAAGCGGTATTTTGCACGATGCCCTATGATCATCTTTGCGAGAACCATAGAAGCACCTTCAAAGTCTATCCTAATCCTGCCAAGGGATATATTATCATCGAATGCACAGGCAAAATGATCGTCACAAATGCCCTCGGCCAAACCATCCTGACCAAGGAAATCAAGGGAAAAGAAAAATTAGTATTGCCGCAAGGAATGTATTTTGTGACTTTGGGTAGCGAAACGCGGAAGATTGTGGTGGAATAATATTCGCACGCAGAATCCGCTGAATTGTGTGAAGCGCAAAGCGATGTCAGGCATATGTCCGGTAGGTTCAGCGATTTCTGCGATTTCTGCGTGAGAAAACTATTCCCGTCGCTTCGAGTCCATCAAAATCGTCACCGACCCATCATTGAGCAGCTCCACAGTCATCATCGCGCCAAACTCACCGCTTTGTACTTCGCGGCCTGAAACTTCGGCAAAGTGTTTCAAAATCAAAGCTCAGTTTCAGAAACAAACAGCTCAAGGCAGCTTGGGACTGGCATTTCCTTATGCTAATAATACAAATTTGATGCGTTTGCATTGATTAAAATACTTATTTTTGTAATTTAAAAAAAATGATTATTTTTGCAGCCTGAAAAGTGTATCAATTTAGAAAATTGAAGAGTAAAATAATAACTAACAAATATTTAAGACATGCAAGCATTATCTTTACCAATGAACAGAGCCAGACGTATTGCTCTTTTATTCTTCTCACTCTGCGTGCTTGGAGTAAGCAGCTCCTATGCGCGTATGTACGATCCTGATTGGACTGCAGTTACTCCGTCGGGACATACCATGTATTATAGCGTGATTGATGACAACAATCACTATGTTGCGGTGACCCATCCCAATCCCAATGCAACCTTGAATTGGCTGAATACTTCTACGGGTCTTTGGGAATATCCAACCGGGAACCTCATTTTGCCTGAACACGTCTCACATAATGGCATCACCTACACCTTGACCGAAATCGACCAACACACCTTCCATAATTGCAGTGGATTGACAGGGACCTTGGTCATCCCGAATTCGGTAACCATCATCAGAGAAAACGCTTTTTCTTATTGCAGCGGCCTTTCGTCGATAACAATTGGCAGTTCCGTCTCAATAATTGAAAAAAGTGCTTTTAGTAACTGTTCAGGCCTTACCGGAACTTTGTCAATCCCTAGCAATGTCCAAGAAATAGGCCAATGGTCATTCGACCATTGCTCTGGCATCAGTACCCTTGAACTTTCAGAAGGGCTGCTTAAGATTTCCAATTCTGCATTCCAATATTGCGGTGGTCTTACTGGTTCTTTGACCATTCCTAATAGCGTAACCTATCTTGGCCAGTGGGCATTCGCATATTGCAGCGGTTTAAATGGAACCTTGAAGTTGTCGGACAACATCACCATGGTGAATGCATACTGTTTCAAGGGATGCACTGGCCTTACAGGTGATTTGGTCATTCCTAAAACCGTTACCAAAATCAGCAATGAGGCATTTTATAACTGCAATGGCTTTAGCGCCATGTATTTTTGCACTAATTCGGTTCCTTCGAAAGGTTCAGAAAACAACAGTTTTTATGGCATAAGAAAAAATATTCCCATCTATGTCCCGGGTTGCCTCGTCAGCAATTACAACACCCAATGGAGTGTTTTCCAATTCACCAACATCCAAGGGAGAGATTTCTTCAATACCGATGGTAACTGGTCGAATGCAGCCAACTGGGCATGCAACGCCCTCCCGAGTGATGACGCGAACATAGTGATAGCTGCCTATTGCAATCTGAATGAAACGGCAACCGTCGCATCCACTACCATCCTTAATGGTTATACGCTCTCCATCATGCCCGACATGGCGATGAACAGCAGCACCGTCATCAACAAAGGCACTGCCGCCAACCTTATCATTCAAGATGGAGGCGAACTCTACCACAACAACGAGAATGTTCTGGCCACAGTGATGAAGTCCATCGCGCCTTATACGCCAGGTGAACGCGACGGCTGGTATCTCATCTCCTCACCGCTTGCTGGCACTGCCAACATGAACTTAGTGGAGAATCTGCTCAGCAATGAGTACGACATGTTCTATTACGATGAGCCCGCTGCCTATTGGAGAAACCAAGAAAACTTATCACTCAATTTCAACACGCTCACTTCTGGGACAGGCTATCTCTATGCCAACAACCAAAATGTTTCTATCAATTTCGCCGGTCGCGTAACAAATGCACCCACAACGATAACCTTACCTTTATCTTATACCGCTGAATCCAATCTTCCTGGCTTCAACCTCGTCGGCAACCCATACACCCACAACATCACTTCGTATTCCACAACAAATGTGGCCACTGCCGGTTGCTACAGAATGAACGAAACTAACGATGATCTAATCGTGAGCGCAATCAGCGAAAGCTCTCCTTTGAAACCAGCTGAAGGTTTCTTCGTGTTGGCCGAGGCTGAAGATGCATCCATCACCTTCAGCTGCGCCAAAACACGTGATGAAGTGAAAAGAACCGGAAGTATCAATGTGGAACTTTTTGAAAATGACATGGTTACCGATCGCCTGATTGTCAAGCGTAGTGAAGAAGACAAAGATCTCGTCAAATTGTCGCTCAGAGACAACCGCAACAAGCTCTACACGATGAAAGACAAGAAAGAGTTGGCTATGGTGGTTTGCAATGGCAAGGAGCAACCCTTCGAGTTCAAGACTGTCAAGAATGGCACCTATACCATCAATGTGACCCTCAACGACCTGGATGTGGAATACCTCCACCTCATCGACAATCTCACCGGTGAGAACATCGACCTGCTTGCCACTCCTTCCTACACCTTCAGTGCTAGGACCACCGACTACGCATCGCGTTTCAGACTGGTCTTCGATCCATTTGCTGACGATGACACGAACGAAAACTTCGCCTTTATCAGCGACGGTAACTTCATCATCGCCAACGAAGGTGTGGCCACGTTGCAAGTGATTGACGTGACAGGACGCATCCTGAGCAGCGAGACCATCCGCGACAGCTTCACCAAACCCATCACTTTGAGCAATGGCGTGTATATCTTACGCCTCGTCAACGGTGACAATGTGAAGTCACAAAAGATTGTGGTTCGTTGATGACCACAAGATATGAGTAAACTGAAAAAGCCGACCTTATGGCCGGCTTTTTCATTTCAACAAAAACGCGTCTTCACTTCTTGAAGATACTACCCAGGATGGAACGCACAATGCTGTTGCCAAGATTACGTCCGATTGTCGAGGCGGTCGTGTTGAGCGTCTTCTCGAGGGCTTTCTGGCCCGCCGATTTTTTCTTTCGGGTGGAGGTGCTTCTCGAACTTGTGCTTCTCGAACGTTCTTTTTCTTTGGCTTCCTTAGCCTTCCTCTTCTCCTCTTCTTCTGCCTCTTTTTGGAGGCGTTTCTCTTCCTGCTTCTGCTGCTCGACAAGCTGTTCGTAGGCACTTTCCCTGTCGAAGCTCTTGTCGTAGATGCCATAGAGGCGCGACTTGCGTATCAAAGACTTGCGCTGGTCATCGGTAATGGCTCCAATCTGACTGAGCGGGAAGAGGATTTTAGCCCGTTGCACGACACAAGGCGCGCCTTTCTCATCCAAGAACGACACCAGGGCTTCACCTGTGCCGAGTTCCAAGATGGCCGTCTCAGTGTTGAAGCTGGGGTTGGTGCGGAAGGTCTGGGCTGCTGCCTTGACTGCCTTCTGCTCTTTGGGCGTATAGGCGCGCAATCCATGAAGGACTCGGTTGCCCAACTGACCAGCAATGGCTTCAGGGATATCATCGGGACTTTGGGTCACGAAATAAACGCCCACGCCTTTTGAACGCACCAAACGAATGACCTGCTCAATCTTGTCGACCAATGCCTTCGAGGTGTCCTTGAACAGCATGTGGGCTTCATCGAAGAAGAATATCAACTTGGGCAGTTCCAGGTCTCCGACTTCGGGCAACTGGGTGTAGAGTTCGCTCAACAGCCACAACAGGAAGGTGGAATACAGCTTTGGGTTGAGCATCAACTTGTCAGCAGCCAACACATTCATCACGCCGCGACCGCCTTCGGTCTGAAGGAAATCCAATGCGTTGAAGGCAGGCTCGCCGAAAAAGATCTCACCGCCCTCAGCCTCCAAAGCAAGAAGCGCGCGCTGTATGGCACCCACACTCACCGATGAGACCGTACCGTAAGTGGTCGTGAACTCTCGGGCATTTTTCGCCACATAGTCCAGCATCATCCGCAAGTCTTTCATGTCGATGAGCAGCAAGCCACGGTCATCAGCAATCTTGAACACAATGTTCAGGATGCCCGTCTGGGTCTCGTTGAGGTCGAGAAGCCGCGCCATGAGCTGGGGACCCATGTCGGAGATAGTCGCCCTGAGCGGATGACCCTGTTCGCCATACACATCGAAGAAACGCGTCGGGCAGCCATGGAACTGCGGATTGGTGATGCCGAATTCGGGACAACGTTTCTCGATAAAGCTGCTCATCTGTCCAGCCTGGCTGATGCCTGAGAGGTCACCCTTCATGTCTGCCATAAAGCAAGGCACGCCGGCCTGACAAAAAGTTTCCGCCAACACCTGCAAGGTAACCGTCTTGCCTGTACCCGTGGCACCAGCTATCAAACCATGCCGGTTGGCCATCTTGCCAATCATATAGATGGGGCCATTATCGCAATGCGCGATGTAAAGTTGATTGTCTTCAGTGTACATATTTCGTTGATTTAAAATTCAAAATTTAAAATTCAAAATTCAAAGATTCATGGGTTTATCCTGAATCGGATGTATTTGATAGTCAGGCCTTGGTCGAGCCACATTTGCTCATAGAAGGTACGGATGGTCTTCACTTCCAAATCATCGGTGTTGGCATAAAGGTCGTTGCTGGCATAAAGCAAGGGCAGACCTTGTTTCTCCACCACGTCGTGCAGAGTGAATTCATACATGATGGGGCTGTCGGTTTTCAAATTGAGCACGCCATCGGGGCGAACGATTTTTCTGTAGCGTTTGAGGAATTCGGGAGAAGTGAGACGATGACGGGCATTGCGTTCACCTTCACCAGGATGAGGATCAGGGAACGTGACCCATATCTCCGACACTTCATTTTGACCAAAGAAATGTTCAATCTGGTCGATGCGGGCGCGAAGGAATGCCACATTGTTCAGGCCCTCCTCGTTCGACTGTTTCAAGCCGCGCCAGATGCGCGCCCCTTTGATGTCGACACCTATATAATTAATGTCGCGATGTACCCGAGCCAAACCCACGGTATACTCCCCTTTGCCACAACCCAACTCAAGGACAATGGGGTTGTCGTTGTGGAAAAAGTCGGTGTGCCACTTCCCTTGCAGCGGAAAGCCCTCGCTCATGATACGCTCATAGCTGTATTCAAACAGATTTCCAAAGGTCTTGTTCTCAGCAAACTTCTGTAATTTGTTCTTCTTTGACACGGCATTACGTTTTAATCCAATGTTCAATCTTTCAAAATCCAACCTTTCTCGCCTCTCACCTCCCTAATCTCGCGAAGCGCTTCATGGGCTTCCTCTTCAGTATGGTAACGATCGTAAGCAACAAACCAACGCTCGCCTCGTTTTTCCTTGAAGGCATTGACATATCCTTTGTTTTTCAACGAGTTGACCATCCGTTCGGCAGGTTCTTCCCTGTCATAACAACCTGCAATAATACGAATCGTATCGTTATTGTTGACGGTGACGGGAAGCGGCAAAGTTTGTTCCTCATGGAGGATTTGTCGCGTCAAATCTCCTACCATTTCCTCAGCCAAAACTTGCGGGTCGACGGGTTCCGCTTCCGTATCGGCTGAAGTTGCAGCGGTTTGTTCTTCGTTGAAAAAATGGGGACGGTACACCTTGAAATAGAGCAAACCGCTCATGATCAGCAACAAGGCAAACAGAAAAGCCCATACGCCTTTGCCTAACTCACGAGTTTCTCCTTCTTCGGACTTTTCTTCAACCGGTGTTTCATTTTCGGTTGGCGTTGGCGTTGGCGGCGTCTCTTCGACGTGTTCTTCTTCTACCGTTTCAGTTGCCACAGGTTCAAGGGCAAAATCACACAACCCAAAGGCATCGGTGTTGTAGTTGGCTGCAGGATCCTGCTCAAAAAGCATCTCATTTTCAGGGCCAAACGACAACGACCCTATATCCTTCAGTTGAACTATCTGCCCCGACTTCATGCTATTGAAACAATCCGACACGAAATGGAAGAGCATGCGCTTGGCCTCGTTTTCCGAAATCCCGATTTCGTTGACAAGATACTTGATTATCACATCATTGTCTTCCCTCAAACCTGCATCAAAGCTGATTTCGGAGGAAGGCATCGAAAAACGATTCGTTTTCAAATCTACCTGTGCGGAGCATGGCTTACGCACAAAAGCACCCAAGCCTGGCACCACCACGGTGTCGCGGACAAACAAAAGGTCTGATATGGCTTCAGCAATGGAAATCATCATTCACCAACAGGAAGATTTTGTGCGAATTCGATAGCTTTGACCAAGTCGTCAGGGCTGTCGATAGCGATGTTATTAGCTTCAACCACAGCCATGTGGATGGAAAGGCCATTCTCGAGCCAGCGCAACTGCTCCAACGACTCAACCATCTCCAACGGGGTAGGCTGCATTCCGGCAATCTGTCGCAAAGTCTTTGCCTTGTAGGCATAGATGCCAATATGTTGGTAGAAAACACCTTTTTGCAGCCATTTATCCTTATCCACATTGCGCAAGAACGGTATCGGGCTGCGGCTGAAATACAAGGCCTTGCCATCTTTGTCCAGCACCACTTTCACCTTGTTTGGGCCAAACAGTTCTTCCTCATCGTCAAATCTCTTGACCAACGAGGCCAATTGCGTGTCGTCACGCGAAATCAGGTCAACCAAAAGATTAATCTCTTTTGGGTCAATAAAAGGTTCGTCGCCTTGAATGTTGACCACTGCATCGTACTGTGTTTCAAGTATGTCCAATGCCTCACAACACCGGTCGGTGCCACTGCGGTGCATCGGGTCGGTCAACACATACTGACCGCCGAAACTCAGCACCTCTTCGGCGATGCGCATGTCATCGGTGGCCACCACCATGGCATCCAGCTTCGACTTCCAAGCCTGTTCACAGACTCGATGTATCATGGTCTTACCTTTAATCATCGCCAAAGGCTTGCCAGGGAAGCGCGTCGAGGCGTAACGGGAGGGTATGATTCCTACTACTTTCATTTTCAAAACAATCCATTGAGTGAAGCCTCAATACGGTCGACGACGGTACTCAGATCTTCGGGGTTTTCCAATTCTATATTATCAGTATCGATGATAAGAAGCTTACCTTCGTGATAATTCTTAATCCATTCCTCATACCTTTCATTGAGGTTGGTCAGGTAGTTGATGCTGATGGACTGCTCAAACTCACGGTTGCGCTTGGCAATATGACGAATCAGGGTAGGCACAGAAGCACGAAGATAGATTAGTAAATCTGGCGGCTGCAAGAACTTGGTCATCAGTTCAAACAAGGATTGATAGTTCTCAAAATCACGCGTCTCCATCAAGCCCATCGAGTAAAGGTTAGCTGCAAAAATATGAGCATCCTCATAGATAGTACGGTCTTGGATGACATCCTTGCCACTATTGCGGATGTCCATCACCTGACGGAAACGGCTGTTTAGGAAGAATATTTGAATATTGAACGACCAGCGTTGCATATCCTCATAAAAACTGTCAAGATACGGGTTATGCTCAACCTCCTCATAATGAGGCTTCCAGTTGAAATGCTTGGCCAGAAGCCTGGTGAGGGTCGTCTTGCCTGAGCCGATGTTGCCTGCTACTGCAATATGCATAATGCTTTTGTTTAAGGATGAAAAGAAGTTGCTAAAATAAGGAAAAGTCGGCAAAAGCGAGGCATTTTTTTACAGAAAAATAACAAATTGTTGAATATCAGCCTATTTTGGAGCTTTTACCAACAAATAGATTCCAAGTAAACAGAAAATGAAGTTAGGAATCCACGCGGCAAGGAAAGGCGAGAGATTGCCTGAAATGGCGAATGACTTGGACACTTGCATGAACAAAATGTAGGAAAAAGCGATGGTGATACCAATGCCGAGATGCATTCCGATGCCTCCCCTCACCTTGCGGCTCGACAAAGCAGCACCAATAAGCGTTAGAATGAGCACTGCAGCAGGTGAGGACATTCGGGTATGCATTTCCACCTGATAAGCTTTCACCCCCTCCGACCCTTTCTCTATCATGCCTTGAATCTGGTGGCGCAATTCGAAGAAGTTCATCTCTTCAAAGTCCTCTTTCATCTTGTAAAGATCAGTAGGATAAAGATTTAGAATAGTATCAAAGTTGCGCCCTTTCTCTATGCTCTCGTTTTCTCCTTCAATAGTACGAATGCAATAAGGATCAAATTTCCAACTATTTGGGGCTATCGTATCATGATAAAGAACGTCAGATACCACCTTGTATATCAACTCATTACCATCGTATTTCTCCCAAGTGAACTTGAACCCGTATTCCTTGGAGATATTATAAGTTTCCACATACACAAACTCGTTCTTTTCAATCTGCACATGCACATTGCGACCCGCACTCTGGGTCAATTTCTCCATGTATTCGTCCTTAAACTGTCTTCTGATTTCGTTTGTCTTGGGAATCAAGAAGTTGCCAAAATACAACGACATTACTGCGATAGACAAAGCCGCCCACATATAAGGGTATAGAAAACGCCAAAAACTGACGCCGCTACTCAGGATGGCCACGATTTCGGTGCGTGCCGCCATCTTGGAAGTGAAAAAGACCACTGCGATGAACGCAAAAAGATGTATGAAGAGGTTGATGTAATATGGGATAGACATGACGTAATAGTCAACCACCACCCTTTGCCAGGGGGCATTATGCTTCAGGAAACTATCGATGTTTTCCGACACGTCGAAAATGATGACAATCAAAATCAGCATGGAAATGGCGAAGAAAAAAGTCCCCAAGTACTTTTTGAAAATATATGCGTCTATTTTTCTCATTTACAGTCTATTGGTAACTCTTTTCAGCATCATGTCGCGCCATTCGGCGAAGTCTCCCGCAATGATATGCCTACGTGACTCGCGCACCAGCCATAGGTAGAAACCGATGTTGTGAAGGCTGGCAATCATGGGGCCAAGTATCTCGCCCGCGACAAACAAATGACGCAAATAAGCCCTTGTATATTGTATATCGACAAAAGTTTCGCCGTTGGGGTCGACAGGTGAGAAATCGAACTTCCACTTTTCATTCTTAATGTTGATGATACCTTCAGAGGTGAAAATCATGCCGTTGCGTCCGTTTCGGGTGGGCATGACACAGTCGAACATATCCACGCCGCGCGAGATGCCTTCCAAAATGTTGGCCGGAGTTCCGACACCCATCAAATAACGTGGCCTATCCTTGGGCAGGATGGCATTCACCAGTTCTATCATCTCGTACATCTTCTCAGTAGGCTCGCCCACGGCCAAACCGCCAATGGCATTGCCGACTGCGTTTTTCGAAGCGATGTATTCAGCCGATTGCTCGCGCAAGTCGCGGTAGACACAGCCTTGCACGATGGGGAACAAGGCTTGTTCGTAGCCATATTTCGGTTCGGTGGCGTTGAACCGTTCGAAACAACGATCGAGCCAGCGGTGGGTGCGTTCCATCGAAGGCTTTGCGTATTGATAGTCCGCTGTTCCAGGCGTGCATTCGTCAAACGCCATGATGATGTCGGCACCGATACTGCGCTGAATGTCCATCACTTTTTCGGGCGTGAACAAATGCCTTGAGCCGTCGATGTGCGACTGGAAGGTCACACCATCTTCCTTCATCTTGCGGATGCCAGTGAGCGAAAACACCTGAAAGCCACCGCTGTCGGTCAAAATAGGGCGGTCCCATCCATTGAACTTATGGAGCCCTCCAGCAGCTTCAAGCACCTCCAAACCTGGACGGAGATAGAGATGATAGGTGTTGCCCAAGATAATTTGAGCCTTCACCTCGTCATGCACATCGCGGATATGGCAGGCCTTCACCGTGCCCGCAGTACCGACAGGCATGAAAATCGGGGTTTCGATAAGACCATGATCGGTGTTGAGCACGCCTGCACGTGCAGCGCTTTTCGGGTCGTTGGAGACAATATTGAAATTCATCGCTCTAATTTTGTGCAAAAATAATGAATTGTTGAATTGTTTATTGTTGAATTGTGGAATTGTTGCAAACTTTGTTTCACCACACTCAATTGTTGAAGAAAAAAGTGCGTGTGAGCAATAAGAAATCTTGAAATTTGAAATCTTGAAATCAAGTATTTTCTTACCTTTGCAATCATCAAAATTCATTTATCATGCAGTTTCAATTATATTATAATCATATCAGTTTCACTATTTTAGTGGTTTTCATTCTTTCCTTACTCATCCAGCTGGTCTATCACTGGGGGTTGTTTTCGCGCACAGCCTTTTACAAAAGGAAAAAACGTCCGAAACTTGACGAGGAGTTGGAGCCCGTATCGGTGGTCATCTGTGCCCGAAACGCATACGAATACCTTACGGAACTCATCCCCGCATTGCTGAGCCAAGACTATCCTGATTTTGAAATCGTTGTGGTGAACGACTGTTCGGATGACGAGACGGAAGAATACCTTAAAGAGATCACACGCCAAGAGCCAAGGGTGAAACCTGTTCAGATGAAACAACACCTCAACTTCTTCTATGGCAAAAAATTCCCGCTCTCAATGGGCATCAAGTCGGCCCAAAACGACCTTATCATACTGACAGAATGCAGCTGCATGCCCACCAACGACAAGTGGCTACGTAGTGTGGTCAATTGTTACGGCAATAATACGGAAGTGGTCATCGGTTACAGTCCCTACGTACAGAAAAAAGGTCTTCTCAACAAGCTTATCCGCTTCGATGCGCTTCAGCAAGGGTTACTCTATCTGTCCTCCACCCTGGCTGGACATCCCTACATGGGCATCGGCAAGAACCTTTCCTATCGGAAGGAATTGTTTTTCAGGAACAAAGGTTTCATCTCTCATTACACCACCTCTGTTGGCGACGACGATTTGTTCATCAACCAAGTGGCAAAAAAGCGAAACACCGAGGCTTTGATTGACGCTGAGAACACCATTCAAGCTACCCCAACACAAAGCTTCAGACTCTGGATGCACCAAAAAAGCAGCCGCTATTCCACTATCTCAAAATATAACACCAGGGCTCGTTTGATGTTAAGCCTTTTCTATGTTTCACAGATTTTGTTTTACACCACTTTCATCGCATTGCTCTGTCTGAAGCCAGCTTTCAGCATCGCCTCAAGCACGGTATCCTATATTCCTATTTTAGTGTTTCTCTTTCTGTTGCGCTTTGGCTCACAGCTCTTCATCTACAACAAAGCCTCAAAACGTTTGGGCGAAAAGGGGCTCTTGCCTGGTTTAATCGTTTATGATTTCCTGTTTGCGTTCCTCTCGCCTTGGCTCAGATTGATGGGACGAATGAATATGGGGGTCGAATAAAGCTATCCTTTGATTTGGATCAAAAAGCCTTCGTTGAGCAAAGGCTGAACCAATGCCTGCATCTCTTCTATCGTAAACTTTTGCAAGCCAACTTCTGGTGTAGGCCGGGCGATGGTGTAAACCATCACCTCACGTGGTTTCAAAAGGCGTACAATATCCATCCAGCCATTCAGCACTTCGGGACTTGAAGAGTCAAAGTCTCTACTTTTCAGGAACATGGTCTGCAAGATGAAGTTACCATGAAACTGTTTCAGTGCCTCAACAACACGGTGGATGTCGTAACCCGGCGCAGGATGGTTGATCTTTTCAATCAGTTCATTTGTCGGGGCATCGATTTTCATGGTCGGGTTGTCGACCTTAGACAGAGCGGCAAAAATCTCAGGCTTGTGCACCATGGTGGCATTCGACAGCACCGTAATCTTCGAGTTAGGATAGTACTTGTCGCGCAAAGCTATTGTATCATCGATAATCTGCGGAAACTCAGGATTGATGGTCGGTTCACCGTCGCCGCTGAAGGTGATGGAGTCGATGGGCATCTGGGCTACCAGACACTGCTGCAGTTTGGTTTCCAGAGCAGTACGCACTTTTTCAGCGGTAGGCAGTTTTGTGTCATCGCGACCGTCTTTGTTCCAGCCACATTCGCAATAGATGCAGTCGAACGTACAGATTTTGCCTTTTTCAGGGAGTAAATTGATGCCCAACGAGCTACCGAGACGGCGGCTATGAATGGGACCGAAAACGACTTCTTCTCTTATCATTTTTGACTATGGCTAATGACTATGGCCTATGGCTCACTCTTGACTAAGGTCAACTATTTCATATAGTGAGCTAGTGAGCCATAGTCATAAGCCATAGGCCATCGTCAGATTACTTTGCGTACTGGACGGCTCTCGTTTCGCGGATAACCGTGATCTTGATCTGACCCGGATAGGTCATTTCGGTCTGAATCTGCTTCGAGAGGTCGTATGCGATGCGGTCGGCGTCTTGGTCGGTCACCTTGTCGGCACCCACGATGACACGCAACTCGCGGCCAGCCTGAATGGCGTAAGTCTTCACCACACCCGGATAACTCATGGCCATCTCCTCCAACTTGTTGAGACGTTGGATATAGGCTTCCACCACTTCGCGGCGGGCGCCTGGACGAGCACCTGAAATGGCATCGCACACCTGAACGATAGGCGAAATCATGTTGTCCATCTCGATTTCCTCGTGGTGGGCACCAATGGCGTTGCAGATGTCGGGTTTCTCCTTCAAACGCTCGGCCACCTTCATACCCAAGATAGCATGCGGCAGTTCTTCCTCATTCTCAGCCACTTTACCTATGTCGTGCAAAAGACCAGCACGTTTGGCAGCCTTCACGTTGAGGCCAAGTTCGGCAGCCATCGTAGCGCAGAGTTTGGCGGTCTCAATAGAGTGTTGCAGCAAGTTCTGGCCATAGCTGGTGCGGTACTTCATGCGGCCGATCATCTTAATCAGTTCGGGGTTAAGGTTGTGGACACCGAGGTCGATGGCAGTACGCTTACCCGTCTCCATAATCTCCTGATCCACTTGCTTTTCCACTTTATGCACCACTTCTTCGATGCGGGCGGGGTGGATACGTCCGTCGACAACCAGCTTCTGCAATGAGAGGCGGGCCACTTCGCGGCGAATGGGGTCGAAACCCGAAATGAGGATGGCATCTGGGCTGTCGTCGATGATGATTTCGACGCCCGTCATCGACTCAAGGGTACGGATGTTGCGGCCCTCACGACCGATGATACGACCCTTAATCTCATCGTTTTCAATATTGAAGACGCTGACCGTATTTTCGATAGCTGTCTCAGAGGCCGTGCGTTGGATGGTCTCCAGCACGATTTTCTTGGCGGTCTGGGAGGCGCTCATCTTGGCCTCTTCCGTGACTTCCTTCACATAGACCATGGCATCAGCCTGAGCCTCTTCCTTGATGAGTTCGACGAGTTGCTCCTTGGCTTCCTTTGCCGAAAGCCCCGAAATGGTTTCCAGCTTCTTGGTCTCCTCTTCATAGACACGGTCAAGTTCAGCTTTCTTCTTATTGAAGGTTTCCAACTGGCTTTCAAGATGTTGCTGTGCTGTCTGAACCTCTTTTGACTTACGTTGAGCTTCTTCCATCTTCTTGTTGGCGTCCTGTTTCAATTGGTTGACACGGTTCTCCGCACTGGCCAGCTCACGTTTGCGGTCGTTGCAGGCCTTCTCGTGTTCATCCTTCATTTGGAGGAACTTCTCCTTGGCTTGCAGGATACGCTCTTTCTTGATGACTTCAGCTTTTTCCTTAGCCTCTTCGAGAAGGGCTACTTGTTCTTTAATGACGGCTTTTTTCAGCAGTGTGGACGTGATGAGGTAACCCACCGCAAGGCCCACGACCAAAGCTGCTGCGGCAATGATAATCCATGTAGTGTTTGAAATGAGTAATAACATTTTAAAAACTCTGTTTTACTCGAAAAATGAGGAGGAAAACAAAAGAAACTGCCTGTCCTTTGGGAGATGCGTAAACCCCAAATAATACGCTTGTGGCCACCGCGTTGCGCAAACGTCCACCGGCACCAGAAGGTACTTCCCCGAAAGGAATGAGGCCTGTTTTTACAGAGCGCGAGTAGACCGATTAATGTGTTGATAGTGTTGAGTTTACCAAATGCGCTGAACAGGCAGTTCCAAATCTTCAAAGAACAAGTCCGCTATATACTGCAGATTATGATTGTTCGCTCAATAAGGTGTTTAAATCCAACAGTTTACGCTCCAAGTTCTGATTGCGGTAAGTCAATTCATCATCCATCTTGACCATTGAAGTAGCAAACTGCAAGGCGGTCATTGAGAGCAAGTCTTGCGCATCCTTGTAGGTGTAATGCTTCGAGTAATACTTCACTCTCTCGTTGATGAGGTTGCCGGCCTTGCGAACCTTTTCTTCGTCAGCGCGAGCCACCGACAGGCGATAAGGCCTATCCAACAACGTGATATTGATCGTTATCTCATCCATCGTACTGACTTTCAAGTATCTGAGTTATTCCTTACTGTTCAAAATCGAAACGCATCTGTCAATTTCTCTCACCAACTCTTTTATGAGCTTTCTTCCTTCTTCTAATTCTCCCTCGTTGTCGAGTGCGTTAACAATTGTACTTTTATTTATTTTATCTTGCAACTCCGATGCCGAACGACGCAACGCCAGATTTTCCTCGTCCAACGCCTTGTTTTCCTCGGCAAGCCGCTTGTTTTCCTGTGCCAACTGATTCTTTTCATCAATCAATTTCCTCAATTTCAATTCGATTTCGGATACTATGATACTCAAGTCGGCCATGTTGCAATCGGGCTTGGAATTGTGCCACAAAAATACGCAATTCTACGTTACTACGCCCTTTTTCACGAAAAAAATTTCCTCATCGTGTCGGACATAGCTGAAAATGTCCTACTTTTATCGCATTAAAACACCCTCATTCATATGAAAACAAAACTCACTATTATGATTGTTTTGACCGCGTTGTTCGCATCCTGCTCGCAAAAGGAAACCACATTGACTTTGTTGGAAACCACTGATACTCACGGTCGTTATGACGAATTTGCCAATGATGCTCTCATCATCAAACAGATGAAATCCGAATTAGGTGACCGGCTCATCCTTTTGGACAATGGCGACAACCTGCAAGGCACTGTGTTTCAATACTGTTCCAACCAAGATGCTGAACATCCGAATCTTGTTTCGCAAGTGCTTAACTATTTCCCTTATGATGCTGTAAGTGTTGGAAATCATGACATTGAGGCGGGACGCAAGATATTCGACCGCGTGTATTCCGAAGTCAAAATGCCCGTTTTGGCCGCCAACGTCATTGACGAAACGACTGGCGAGCCTTATTTCACTCCTTATATTATATTGAACCGAGACGGATTCAAAATCGCCGTGCTCGGCCTAACTACACCTTATGTCGTTACCTGGGTACCCGACCGCCTTCGTCCTGGGTTGCGATTCGAACAATTGGAATCCGCTGCCGAAAAATGGGTGAAAATCATCCAAGAGAAAGAGCATCCCGACCTGATGGTGGGGCTCTTCCACTCTGGCTACGAGCCTCAAGTTCAGAATCTTCCCGAAGACCATCCGCTTGGTCGCGAGAACGCATCGAAATGGGTGGCCTTGAACGTGCCCGGCTTCGACATCATCTTCTACGGCCACGACCACCGTGCCCGTGCCGAGAAACTGACCAACATCAACGGAGACCCTGTATATGTGCTCAACTCGGGCAATAGAGGAATGGGACTCAGCATTGCCGAAGTGACGCTGCGAAAAGGACAGAAACCCAACATCAGGATCAGCCTCATGCAGACCGACCAAGAGCAAAAAGACGAGCAATTCGTTGCCATGCTACAACCTTATCTTGACCGTGCCGAAGCATACAAACAACGCGAAGTGGCTGAGTTGCCCGTCGACATCAGCTCCGACGATGCCTTCAAAGGCTCTTGCCTTTGGGTTGACGAAATCCATCGCTGCCAATTCGAGACCGTCGAAGCCGAAGGCATACACGCCGACATCTCCATGGCAGCTCCTTTAAGTGGCGGCAAGACCATCAAAGCGGGAAAACTCACCGTGCAAGACTTCTTCACCTGGTATCCCTTCGAAAACGCGCTGGCTGTCATGGCCTTAACGGGAAAGGAAGTAAAAGCTTTCCTCGAATACGCCTACGAGATGAAGAGCCCCATCTATAACTTTGATTCGGGCGCGGGCATTATCTACGAAGTGACCGACAAAAACCCCATGGGCGAACGCATCCACATCATCAGCATGGCCGACGGCACACCTTTCGATATGGAAAAGACCTACAATGTGGTGATGAACTCCTATCGCTCGATGGGAGGTGGCAACCACTTGATCAACGGTGTCGGCTGGGCACAGGAAGACATCAAGAACCATGTGGTGTGGCAAAGTGACCGCGACCTACGTTCCTTATTTATCGATTGGGCTTCAAAGAAAGGTGTGCTTGACACTGAACCTTTAAACTGCTGGAAGATTAAATGAGAGAAGAATTCCTATACTATATTTGGGAGAACCGACTGACCGACAAGGATTTGAAGACCACGGAAGGCGAAGCGATGGAAATGGTGGCGACAGGCTACCGCAACACCGACTCGGGCCCCGACTTCTTGGAGGCGAAAATCCAAATCGGTGACAAATTGTGGGCTGGTCATGTGGAAATCCACGTGAAAAGCAGCGACTGGAATCGCCATGGCCACCAGTCCGATAAAGCCTACAAAAATGTCATCTTGCATGTGGTCTACGAAAACGACACCCAAGTCAACGGCATACCCACAATAGAATTGAAAGGGCATTTCGACGAAAGCCTTTTTGCACAATATCAAAAACTTATCTCGTCAAAGAGCTGGATTCCATGCGAGAAAAGCATCAGCCAAGTGCCCGTCTTTACCCGACTCTCGTGGCTCGACAGAATGGCTGTGGAACGTTTGGAGAGCAAGTCGGAGACCGTCACCAAGATACTGGAAGCCAATCAATTTGATTGGGAGGATGTCCTTTACAAACTATTGATGCGTTATTTCGGCTTGAAAGTTAACAATGAGGCTTTTGAATATTTGGCCAACATCTTGCCTTTCAAGACTTTGCTGAAGCACGCCGACAACCCGCTTCAAGTGGAAGCCATGCTGATGGGCTGCGCGGGATTCCTCGAAGACAATTTCATGGAGGAATATCCACTACTGCTCAAGCGCGAGTTCATCGTAATGCGCACCAAATTCAATCTGTTGACCATGCCGGCCGAAAGATGGAAGTTCATGCGAATGCGACCTTCCAACTTTCCGACCATCCGATTGGCGCAGATGGCGCAGCTCATCCACAAAAACGGTTGCCTGTTTTCTAAAATAAAAGCTGCGAAAAACGCTGCCGAGGTTAAAGCCTTATTTGACGTCGAGGCTTCGGAATACTGGGAAACGCATTGGCGGTTTGGTGTTTCAACCGAATCGAAACCGAAACATCTAGGTGAAACCACAGCCGATGTATTGATCATCAACGCAGTAGCTCCATTACTGTTTTGCTACGGCAAACTCCACAAAGACGAATCGGTGTGTGAGACAGCCATTCAGTTCTTGGAAGATACTGAGGTTGAGGACAATGCTGTTATTCGACATTATGCCCAATGTGGGGTAAAGGCGGAAAATGCCATGCAGACACAGGCTTTGTTGCACCTTTATTCCTATTTTTGCAAGCGCAAACGGTGTCTGGAATGCCGTATCGGAAATGTATTGTTACACAAAACCAATTCAATATCATGAAGAAGCCCATTTTTACCCTTCTCTTGGCCCTCTGCTTCAGTGCATTGTTTGGCCAATCCAACAACTTTCAACATGTCATCGTGATGATGGCGGAACGCTACGACGACAACAACCTGTCGCAAAAGACCGCCTTGATGACCAAGGAGCAACGCCGCGACTTTGTCATCGCTGAACGAAAGACGTTTTGTCAAGCCTCGCAAACCCAAGTGCTTGATTTTCTTGAAGGTTACAAAGCCAACAATATGGTCAGCGACCTGAAAACCTTCTGGTCATTCAACGGCTTCAGCTGCTCGGCCAGTGCCGAAGTCATCGCACAACTCGCTCAGCGCAAGGATGTTGCCATGATTATCCCTGACGAAATGCGTCAGATGATCCCTGACAACGAGATGGCTCGCCCCGTCAACACAAGGGACAACGCTTGGCATGTCGACAAAGTCAACGCTCCAGCAGTTTGGAACTACAATGGTACGGGCTATACGGGCAACGGCGTCATCATCGGCCACATCGACACAGGTGTCAACTACAACCATATCGACATTGCCAACAGCATGTGGGACGGCGGCAGCGAGTTCCCGCACCACGGCTATGACATCTTCTATCAAGACAACGACCCCATGGACGACGATGGTCACGGCACCCATACCGCTGGCATCTTGGCGGGACAAGGTACGGCAGGCACCCAAACGGGCATTGCCCCAGGCGCCAAAATCATGTCCATCAAGGTTTTGGGGGAAGACGGTCAAGGTGAAGCCACACACCTCATCCAAGGTGTTGAGTTTGCCTTGGAACACGGTGCCCATCTCCTTAGTCTCTCGCTCAGCGATGTAGGCGCTGGTCCCTGCTACTACTATCGCGACGTCTTCGCCACCTGCCTCGAGGCGGGCGTGGCGGCTGCCGTGGCTTGCGGTAATGAAGGCCAAACGCAATACACCTTCCCCGTTCCCTTCAACATCAGTGCACCCGGCAACTGTCCTCCGGCTTGGCTCCATCCTGACCAGAGGAACCTCATCGAAGGCGGCCTGACCTCCGTCATCAGCGTGGGTGCCACCGACTCCAACGACGAGCGCTGCGGCTTCGCCTCCGTCGGTCCCACAACTTGGGCTTCAGGTCCCAATGTCGGCAACTACAACGACTACCCCTACGAAAACGGTGACGTCAACCAACCTGGCTTAATCCGCCCCGACATCTCGGCTCCTGGTGCCAACATCACCTCATTGAACTACCAGACCGCCAACGGGTACACTGAATTGGACGGTACCTCGATGGCTACGCCCTGCGTGGCTGGCGTGTTGGCCATGCTGCTTGAGGCCAACCCAGCACTGAGTCCTGCAGAATTGGATTCCATCATCGAGCTCACCTCTGTACGGGTCGGTAATACCATGAAAAACAACCGCGTAGGTTCGGGTCGCATCGATGCCTTGGCTGCCATGAATGCCTTGTTCCACCACGGCCCGACCAACCTCACTGCTGACTTCGACGGCGAGCAGGTCGTCCTCAACTGGACCGCCGCACCCGAAGGCATCTCCTATGACGTCTATCGCGACGGCATGCGCATCGCCAACAGTCTGACTGAAACCACCTATACCGACCACATCAGCTACGCGGGTTCTTACACCTATTATATTATCGCCCATCTGGAAAACGACATGACCTCGCTCCCTTCCAATTACGTCACGTTGACAAAGGCTGTCGAGATTGAGGCTGAAGTCATCAACAACATGCGCGTTTCACTGACTTGGAACCTGCCTGCGGGCATTTACGACGGCTTCGAGTCGGGCGACTTCTACCAAAACATGTGGATCAACGATGCGACCAGTCCTTGGGTCGTCACCACCACCCAACCCAACTCGGGCACCTATTGCGCCAAGTCGACCAACACGGGCATGTTCTCCAACAGCAAGATTTCGCTGGCAGTCAACCTGCCCACCTCGTGCGTGGTAAGCTATTATGCCCGCGTCAGTTGCTTCCCGCTTAATGGCTGTGGATTCTTCATCGACAACGTGCAATACGGCGAGACCTTGAAAGACGAAGTGCCGTGGACGCGCTACACCGTGGCCGTTGGTCCTGGCAACCACATTCTGGAATGGAAATACGCCAACCAACTCGCTGAAGGCGAATACGATAACGCCTTCTATATCGACGACATCACCGTAGGTAACACTTACAGCATCTACCGCGCCAACTGCGATGGGAGCAATGCGGAGCTGATTGCTTCAAACATCGCCGATGCCCATTATGTGGATTATGGTTGGGATGCCCTGCCCATTGGACAATACAAATACGGCATCAGCACTGATGGCGGAAACACCATTGCCTGGTCGGAATGTTTGGACAAGGATGTGATGGTCGTTGATGAAAATAACGCATTGGAAATCAATGTTTATCCTAATCCTACCAACGACATCCTGTTTGTAGAGACGTGCCATGGCGCATCTCTACAGGCAGATACCGAATATTGTATCACCAACCTGACAGGCCAAATGCTGCTGTCAGGTCACATTACCAATGAAATCCAACAAATTGATGTGACGGGTTTGGCAGAGGGAATGTATTTCGTTAGGATTCAGAATGAAGAAAGTTGTTTCATAAAGAAATTCTTTATTGTTAGATAAGATAAATTCCGCACGCAGAAATCGCAGAACTATAGGAATCGCTATGCGACGCAAAGTAATGGTCCGGCAGGCTTCACACGGTTCTGCGAATTCTGCGTGAGAAAAAAATCAATCTTCATCCTCCAAGAAGAAAATCTCTTCAACGGATTTCCCGAACACCTGCGCCATCTTCAAGGCCAAGACCGTGGAAGGCACATAGCGTCCTGATTCAATGGCGTTTATCGACTGTCGGCTCACACCAATTAGTTTGGCCAAATCCTCTTGTGTGATGTCCTTTTCGGCTCGCGCCACTTTCAAACGATTCTTCATTGCGCGCCTCCTTTGTTGAAGCGGTACAATTCGATTTGGAACTTGATGATGAACAAGATGAGGAAGACATAGAATACCAAATAAGGAACATAGAGGTAAGCTATGCCATAAATAATTATGGTGGCAATAATAAAGAGTGCCGATGTGACGTACGTCGACCAAATCAGGCTTTGGGCTCGAAGATAATGCACGAACTCGTCCTCGACCTTCTCTTTCGAAAAACCGATGAACAACAATCCGATAATCAGTAAAGGCATGGCGAGAGAAAGTGTGTTCGTTCGAGCCATACGAAAGAAGCCACTTTCGTTTTCATCGTCAAAAAAGGTATCAAAATACAACGAAGGCATCTTGAAATGAAATTCCGGAAGACAAAGATACCCTACCACCGCAATGATGGCCAACACCCATCCAATCATCCTGAACTGATGGGGAAACAAATAGTTTTTTTTCATAACATATAGATTTTTGAAAGTTTGACGCTGCAAAAGTAAAGTAAACTTTCCAAATAGACAAATTAATTTGTCATATTCTCGCAAAAAAATAATTCTCACGCAGAAATCGCAGAATCCGCTGAACCTGCCGGACGTAAACAATGCGTCGCTTTGCGCTTCATATAATTCAGCGAATTCTGCGTGAAATAATATCGCGCGATGCCAAGCAATCATTTTTTTCCTTAATATTGCAATTCATTTCCGTTGCTATTTCAAACATTCACTATATGGAAAACGATCAATTCAAACTGCCCGAGAACGCGCAACGCGAACTGAAACCGGGCGAAGAGTATGAGCCCATACTCTCGAAAAACAAGAAGTACCAGGAAGTTACAGTATGGTCGGTGTGCATCGGCCTGCTGATGACCATCCTGTTTTCGGCTGCCGCCGCCTACCTCGGCCTGAAGGTCGGACAGGTGTTTGAGGCCGCCATCCCGATTGCCATCATCGCCATCGGACTCACGGGATTGGCCCGCAAAAACGACGCCTTGTCGCAAAACGTCATTATCCAAAGCATCGGTGGCTGTTCTGGCGGCGTGGTGGCAGGTGCCATCTTCACTCTGCCCGCGCTCTACATCCTGCAAGGCAAGGGCTACCAAATCGAAATCAACTTCTGGCAGGTGTTCATCGCCTCGCTCTTGGGTGGCATCTTGGGCATCCTGTTCCTCATCCCCTTCCGCAAATACTTCGTCAAGGAGCAACACGGCAAGTTCCCCTTCCCCGAAGCCACAGCTACCACACAAGTGTTGGTCAGCGGACAGAAGAAAGGAAAAGACTCTTTGTTGCTGGTTGTCAGCGGCTTAATCGGCGGTTTGTATGACTTCATCGTCTCCACCTTCGGCTGGTGGTCGGAGACCCTCACCACCCGTATGATGGGTTGGGGCGCTGCCCTGGCCGACAAAGCCAAGTTGATGTTCAAGGTGAACACGGGTGCTGCCGTACTCGGCTTGGGCTACATCATCGGCCTGAAATATGCCTTCATCATCTGCTGTGGTTCCATGCTGGTGTGGTTCATTATCATCCCGGGCATGAACCTCATCTGGGGCGACCAAATCGTTGACCTGATGAATGCGGGCATCACCGCCACTATCGGCTCCATGGCACCTGAAGAAATCTTCAAGAACTATGCACGTCACATCGGCATTGGAGGCATCGCCATGGCGGGTGTCATCAGTATTATCAAGTCTTGGGGCGTGATTAAGTCTTCAGTTGGACTGGCCGCCAACGAATTCAAGGGCAAAAAAGCCTCTGTGGAAACTGTCGACCGCACGCAACAAGACATCCCCATGAAGACCATCGTCATCGGCATCGTGGCCGTGCTCATCGTCACCTTCCTGTTCTTCTGGTTCGGTGTAGTGCATAACGTATGGCACGCCTTGATTGGCATTTTGGTCGTGGCCGTCATCGCCTTCCTGTTTACGACGGTGGCCGCCAATGCCATCGCCATCGTGGGTAGCAACCCCGTGAGCGGCATGACCTTGATGACTTTGATTTTGGCCTCCTTGGTGATGGTCGCTGCCGGACTGAGTGGTCCCAGCGGCATGACCGCCACCTTGATTATCGGTGGTGTGGTCTGCACGGCCTTAGCCGTGGCCGGTGCCTTCATCACCGACCTGAAAGTGGGTTACTGGATTGGCACGACGCCCAAGAAACAAGAGATATGGAAGTTCATCGGTGTGGCCGTGGCTGCTGCCACCGTCGCTGGCGTCATCATGATACTGAACAAGGCCTATGGCTTCGTAGGTGACGGAGCTTTGGTTGCGCCACAAGCCAACGCTATGTCTGCCGTCATCGAGCCCATGATGTCGGGTGGTAGTGCCCCATGGCTGCTCTACGGCATCGGTGCCGCCATCGCCTTGATCCTCAACTTCTGCAAGATCCCTGCCCTGCCCTTCGCCTTGGGTATGTTCATCCCCATCGACCTCAACGTGCCGTTGCTCATCGGTGGTGCCATCTCATGGTTCGTGAGCACCCGTAGCAAAGATCAGAAACTCAACGATGCTCGTTACAACCGCGGCACCCTCATCGCCTCAGGCTTTATCGCCGGTGGTGCTTTGATGGGTGTGGTAAGCGCCATCCTCAAGTTCTGCAACGTAGATGCAGTGGCCAAGACCGCCGAAGGCACGCCGTTCGCCGAACTGCCCGTGGCCGGCCTCATCTCCTTAGTGATGTACATCGCCATCATCGTTTACATGATTTGGGACTCGAAACGAGCAAAGGTAGAAGAAGAATAAGAAATAAAACACAAGAAATATGAAAAGACTTAGTTTATTTGTGGCATTGGTGCTCATAGTGGCGATGCCGATGATGGCCGAGCGCGTGACACCTGAAACCGCTCAAAAAGTGGCCAAGACATTTTTGAACAACAACGGAGCGAAGTCAGCCCAACTGACCGACCTCTCCCTAGAGGCCGGTTTCCCCAACCTGTACATATTCAACGCTGAACCAGGTTTCGTGGTGATGGCTACTGACGACTGTGTGCAACCCATCTTGGGATATTCCTTGACGGGAAAATTCGTAGCGAAAGACATGCCCGACAACGTGCGTTGCTGGCTGCAAGGCTACAACGATGAAATACAGTATGCCATCGACCAGCAATTGGAAGCAACGGCAGAGACTGTCCAGTTGTGGAAAGACCTGATGGAAGGCAATAGCAAAGCGGCAAGAGCGACTGTAGTGGTTGCTCCTTTAATCCAAACCAAATGGAATCAGAATAAATACTACAACAATCTTTGTCCTGAAATGCAAGGAGGCCCTAACGGCCATGCCTACACAGGTTGCACAGCTACCGCTATGGCGCAGGTCATAAAATATTACAACTATCCATCAAAAGGCATCGGCTCACATTCCTATAGTTGGAACGAACAAATCTTAAGCGCAGATTTTGGTGCAACCTATTACGATTGGGACAACATGGCCGACTATTACGAATACTACTATGATGACAACGGAACCCTCCATTGGCTTTCAGCTCCATCTTCTGTTGAAATCGATGCCGTAGCCACCCTAATGTACCACTGTGGTGTATCTGTCGACATGAACTATCGTCCTAATGGCAGCGGAGCAAGTATTTATGACGCTGCCAATGCTTTGAAAAACTATTTCAATTACAGCTCTTCTACTGAATACAAAATAAAGTCAGATTATGATGATGCCGTATGGAAAACGATGGTGAAAGGAGAATTGAATGAAAATCGTCCTTTGGAATACGCCGGCTATGACCCAAATGGCAGCGGTGGCCATGCTTTCGTTTGCGATGGTTATAACAGCAATGATTATTTCCATTTCAACTGGGGTTGGGCTGGAAACTATAATGGCTATTTTTCCCTTAACAATTTGAATACTGGAGCCAACAATCAGTCAGGTCAAGGCAATGGCGTCTATACAAGGGACCAAGAAGCCATTTTTGGCATACAGCCTACACCTTGTACAGCATCCGACCCCACCAACCTCACCTATACGCTAACTGGTCAACATGACGTTATTCTCGATTGGACCGCCGCAAATGGAGCTATCAGCTACAACATCTACCGTAACAACAGCTATGTCGGCAATTCCGCCACAAATTCTTATACTGAGACGATGCCTTTCGGCACCAATGTTTATTATGTACGAAGTGTCGACGCCAACGGCTGCCTGTCATTATCATCCAACTATGTAACCATAACCGTGGATTACCTGACTCCAATTGTTGACGACCTAGAAGCTACACTCTCAGGCAACAATATCAACCTTTCGTGGACAGCCCCCGAATGGTGTTATCCAGCAACGGAATCTGCCAAATTGAATTATGGCGAGGGAAATCCTTATTATTTGTGGACTTCTGTATATTATGCACACCGTCATTTGGCCGCAAACTTGGCACAATATGCGGGCAAGGCCGTTTACAAAGTCTCCACTTACATCCAATATCCAGGTACATACTCCGTCTATATTTACACAAAATCAACCCAATACAATAAGCCTGACCCAAGCCACTTGGCTTTCAGCAATACAGGAATTCAAATTACGCTTTCCAATGATTGGTATGAGTTTAACACGAACGTACCGATCATCTTGACAGGTACTGACGATCTATGGGTGGTGATAAAACAAGAAAACACGGGGCAAACCTATGCAGTTCCAAGTTTTGAGCTATCAGAACATAACATAAATGCATTTTATGCTGGCAGTTCGCCCACAAATTTGTACGATTGCAATTCTGGCTATAATTGTGCTTGGCTCATCAACACTTACCTCACTGACGGCACCTACACCTACAACCTATACCGTAACGGATCACCATTGGCTCTTGATTGGGCCTCAACCAGCTATACCGACTCAAACCGCAACAACACGGTCAGTTACTACACAGTAAAAACCAACTATTACGGTGGCGTAACGGCTGCCTCCAATGGGGTAGGCTATACTTTAGGACAAGCCACTATCAGCAGCTTAACACTTAACGCCAACGATTTGATGACCATCAGCCCAGGCAGTAAACTCACCGTTAGCGGTCAGCTCAGCAGTGCAAATAACAACAACTTGGTCCTTGAGAATGGTGCCCAACTCGTCAACAACTCAAATAATGTGCATGCTACAGTGAAAAAGAACATCTCAGCTTATACTGGAAGCCAAAACAACAATTGGCATTTGGTGGCCTCACCCATAAGCAACAACTTATCGGCTTCGGCAACTGGCTTGCTCTCCAACAACTTTGACCTCTACACATTCAACCAAAGTGCAGATCTTGAATGGCGAAACTATGAAGCCCAAAGCTTTTCCATCAACAACAAAAACGGTTACCTCTACGCCAACAGCGGCAATCCGACACTCATTTTCCAAGGAACACTTGCAGGCAACACCTCATCCACACAACTAGTCTACGACAACACTGCCACATTTAAAGGTTTCAACCTCATCGGCAACCCCTACCCCTGCAACACCAACGTCAACAGAAGTTTCTATGTGATGAATGAAGACGGATCGGATTTCATTTTAGGCAGCAATCCTGTCGCGCCATGTGCGGCTATTTTGGTGCAAGCCCAAGGCGCTAGCCAAAGCGTCACCTTCAGCAAGAACGCCTCAAAAGGCCAGCCTGACATCACCATTTCGGTTACCAAATCCAACATAAGCGGCGATGCCATCATCGACAGAGTAAGGGTCAGCTTCAACGAAAACGACCGACTATCGAAATACACAATGAACCCTAAAAAAGACATGCTCTACATCCCGCAAAACGGCAACGATTTCGCTGTGGCCTACGCCAATGGCGAAAGTGAGATGTCCGTCAATTTCAAGACGACAGAAGACGGCACTTATACCCTCCATGTCGAAGCTGAAAGCCTTGCACCAGCTTACCTCCACCTCATCGACGACCTCACTGGTACCGACGTCGACCTTTTGGCTACGCCAAGCTACACCTTTGAGGCCAAGACGACAGATTCTGCTTCAAGGTTTAGGCTGATGTTCACTCCCAACAAAACAGACGGCGAATAAGACAAGGCACAGAAATAAGTTGCACCTTGACGGTGTTCATTGAACTGTTTAAAGTCACGGTTTTGTCCAGCAAAAACAAACCGTGACTTTTTTATCGGCTGGCATGGAGATTTTTAGTACTTTTGCAGCCCACTTCAAAAAAGTATCAAACTTACTAATATGAAAAGATTTACGATAATTATGGCATTGGTTTTGATGGTGACCATGCCAGGATGGGCTCAATCATACGGTTACGGAAAAATCACGCCTGATCTGATAGAAGAAATGAATAGTAGCTCTAAGTCCAGCGAAATGTTCCAAACCATAATCGTTTTGACCGACCAATTTGACGCTAAGAAAACGACACGGCAGCTGCAACATCTTAACAAAACTGAGCAAAGGCAATTTGTCATGGGCGAATTGCAGCAAATTTCCCAAAAAAGTCAAAAGGGAATATTGGAAGAACTACAACAAGGGCAAAAAGCCGTTTTGGTAGACAACATCCATTCGTTTTGGATTGTCAATGCCATCAGCTGCACCATGACGAAAGACATGGTGATTGCCATTGCTGAACGACCCGACGTGAAATATGTCATGAAAGACAGCGAAGTCTTCATCACTGATGGTGAAGAGGCCGATAGTACCCCACTTGACCGAGGCAATAACCAATGGAACATCACCCAAGTAAACGCTGATGATGTATGGGCGATGGGCTACACTGGTGCAGGCGTTATCGTTGCTGTCATCGATACTGGAGTGAATTACCACCATACCGATATCGTTAACAATATGTGGGATGGAGGTACTGAATACCCATTTCATGGATGGGACTTTGTGAACAACGACAACGACCCGATGGACGACAACAGCCATGGGACACACTGCGCTGGAACCGTTTCAAGCTATGGCACTAACGGTAAACAATGCGGCATTGCCAAGGATGCCAAAATCATGGCCCTTAAAGTGCTCAATGCCGAAGGGAAAGGAAGTAATTTCAATATTACAACTGCAGTTGAATTTGCCGTTTCTCATGGTGCCGACATCCTCAGCCTATCTTTAGGAGGCAACAATGGAGGAAGCTGGATATATAGGATCGCTTTTGAAAATGTCATGCATTGTGGAGTCATAGCAGCTGTTTCGGCTGGAAACGAAGGCGATAATCTCTCGGAATTTCCTGTTCCTTTCAATGTCGGCGCTCCTGGCAACTGCCCTTCGCCTTGGAGACACCCTGACCAAACTTTGGATGGTGGGCGTTCTGCAGTTGTGGCTGTTGGAGCTACCACCAGTACGGATACTCATTCTTATTTCTCCTCTTTCGGTCCTTCCACATGGGCAACAGGTGAAGACATCGGCTTCTATGACGATTATCCTTGGGATAACGAAAACCCGACCAACATCGGTCTGATCAAGCCTGACATTTCAGCACCAGGAAGTAGCATTTACTCATTAAATTATGCATCCAACAATGGCTACAGCTCTAAGAGTGGCACCTCGATGGCCGCGCCTTGTGTAGCCGGAGTGATGGCCTTGATGTTACAGGCCAACCCCACTTTAACCCCTGTTGAAATCGACTCCATCATCGAGACGACCGCTGTAGCCTGCGGAGGCCAGACTTCAAAAAACAACACCTTTGGCTCAGGGCGTATCGATGCCTTGGCTGCCATCAACTATATGCTGAACGCTTGCGCCGCCCCCACTAACCTTGTTGCAACCTTGGATGAAGCTGAGGTGGTCTTGGATTGGGATGCTGCTGAAAATGTCACCTCCTACCGCGTTTATAGAAACGGCATGATGATTGCCAATGCGGTCGCGGAAAACACTTATACAGACACAAACGCGCCTACCGGATACAACACATACTATGTCAGAAGTAACGGTGAAAACAATCAAGCCTCCATGCCTTCAAACCAAGTCACGGTGAACATCATCACTAATGTCACAATTAGTGCTCCAAGCAACATTGAGGCAACCTACATCAACACAAACGAAGATGCCGTGTCCTTGGCTTGGGAAGCACCTGTTCCTCGTACCGAAACACTATGTTACGTAACCTCACGCTCTAGTTATTCGGGTACTGGATCAGAATTCACTGCTGCACAAAAATATCCGTCATCCATGCTACAACCCTATGCAGGGATGCAAATCGAGCACATCTACTTCTCGCTGAAAAGTTCAGGTTCCAGTTGCACAATTAACCTCTACGAAGGTGATGAGATGATGCCAGGAACGTCAATTTTTGAAGGCAGTTTTACATCCACGGAAGCAACGCAACTTGTGGACTACACCCTTAGCCACCCTATAGCCATTAATCCCAATAAAGACTTATGGATAACCATCACCACATCGGATAAAGTCGCACTCGACGATTATGACGAGGAAGATGGCAACACATTATTGTTCAAATATTCAGAACACGGCATATGGTTCATTAACTATGGCATAGCTTGGTCTTTCCAACTTGGTTTAAGCGACATGAATTATACTTATAATGTTTACCACAACGACATAGCCATTTCATCAAACCAAGACGAGACAAGCTATACAGATTCATATACTAACGGGATGAACAAGTATCAAGTCACTGCCGTCACAAATAGCTATGAATCCCCCCGTAGCAACACCATCATGTTGGTCAATAATTCAGCAACTTTAGAAGACTTGACGATTGGTGTCAACGACAAGCTCTTCGTCTTGCCCAATAGCTCCCTCACCGTCGACGGCACCCTAACCAACAACAACCCCGACAACCTCATACTTGAAGATGGCGCCCAACTCATCAATAGTTCAACAGGCGTGAAAGCCACAGTGAAAAAGGACATCACCGCTTTCACATCAGGGACAAAAGACGGTTGGAACCTCATCGCTTCACCTTTTACCGAAGACATCACGCCAAATAATGAAAACGGCTTGACCCTCGGCCACTTCGACTTATACCGCTTCAACCAAAGCGCTCAGCCAGACAATCAAGGCAATGCCCTTGAATGGGAGAACTGGAAAAAACAACAAAGCGACCACTACCAATTCAGTCTTGAGAACGGCGAAGGTTATCTCTACTCCAACAGCAACAACCAATCTCTTGTTTTCCAAGGAACACTTACCGCCGACGCCACACCCACTGAATTGGACTACGACGACAACGCCAACTTGAAAGGCTTCAACCTCATCGGCAACCCCTATCCTTGCAACGCCTACACGACACAACCTTTCTATGTCTTGCAATATAACGCCAATGAAGACCGCACCAATTTTGTCCTAGGGAGCGGTGCCATCCCTCCCTGCACCGCCATTATGGTGCAGGCACAAGGCACAGGCGAGACAGTCGCCTTTAGCAAGACTGCTTTGAGAGACAAGCCTAACATCACCGTCTCGGTGGCCAAAGCCGACATGAGAGGCAACGCCATCATCGACAAGGCAAGAATTGGCTTCGAACCGAGCTACCGCCTCGCCAAATTCGACTTCAGTGAAAGCAACAGCCAACTCTACATTCCTCAAAACGGTCAAGAATTTGCCGTGGCCTATGCCAACGAAGAGACTGAGATGCCCATCAATTTCAAGGCTGCACAAAACGGTACCTACACCCTCAGCTTCGAAACCGAAGACCTTGAGCTGAACTACCTACACCTCATTGATAACCTCACAGGCAACAATGTTGACCTTTTGGCCACGCCCACCTACACTTTCGAGGCAAATACAAGCGACTATACAACAAGATTCAGGTTGCTCTTTGCTCCCGTTTGCGAACACGCTAACGATGACAATGCGGCCTTTGCTTTCATCAGCGACGGGAACATCATCGTCAATGGTTCGGGAACCTTGCAGGTGATCGACCTCCTCGGACGTCAGCTTTCGAGTCAGGAAATTCATTCCTCATTCAGAATTCAGCATTCATCATTCCCCTCGGGTGTGTATGTCCTTCGGCTCATCAACGGCGAGAAGGTGAGAACCCAGAAGATTGTGATTGAATAATTTTGTATTTTTGCGCCACAATTTCAAGTAACGTGGCAAGCATAAAGTACCAACCTTATAAAGCTGATGCCCACATCGACGCGATAGTCAAGACTTTGCGCGATGGAGGGCATTTGCTTTGTTCCAATTTGGCGGCCTCGTCAAAGGCCTTTGTCGTGGAGGAAACCTTCCGTCAAATAGGCGGCCAGCACCTCATCGTGTGTGCCGACAAAGAAGACGCAGCCTATTTTTACAACGACCTCGAAAGCCTTCTCGGCGAGCGTGGCATGGACTATAGCAAGAAGCAGGTGCTCTTCTACCCCACCTCTTACAAGCGTCCCTACGAGCCCGAGAAACCCGACAACACCTATATCCTCTCGCGCACCGAGGTATTGCAACGCGTCTCCACCTCCGAACGCAAGACTTTGATTGTCAGTTACCCAGAGGCATTGAGCGAGAAGGTCTTCACCCGTAAACTCTTGGCCAAGAACACCTTTAAGCTCAAGGTCGGCGAGAAGGTCAACCTCGATTTCCTCACCGACTTGCTTTACGACTACGAGTTTGAGAACGTCGATTTCGTGGTGGAGCCGGGACAGTTTGCCATCCGTGGCGGATTAGTCGATGTATTTTCTTTCGCCAACGACTACCCCTATCGTATTGAGTTCTTCGGCGACGAGGTCGAAAGCATCCGTAGCTTCAACATCGCTGACCAACTTTCTATTGAGAAGCTAAAGCAAATCGTGTTGCTACCCAACATGCAGGAACGCACCTTCATCGAAGAACGTGAGGCCATCCTACAATACCTGCCCGAAACCACTACAGTGTGGCTCACCGACATGGCCTTCTTTGCCACGCAGGTCGATAAGGAATACGACCGTGCTGTGGAAGCCTTCGAGAAAATGCAGGAGCAGGACGAGGAAGTGAAGGCTTTGAAACCAGGGCAGTTGTTCAGCAAATCGGATGAGTTGCTTGATAACCTTATAAAGCACCCCACGGTTGAGTTTGGAGTTTCCAGCAAACTACAACTAACATCGCCCATAGATTCCAGCTCACCCACAAGCCCCAGCAGGAATGACATGGGCGATGACGAGGACAACTCCCAACTGACAACTGTCACGTTCCATACGAAGCCTCAGCCTATCTTCAGCAAGAACTTCAACCTACTCATCGACGACATCAACGAACACAAGGAGGAAGGCTACCGCGTCATCGTGTTCTCCGAAAGCAGCAAGCAACTCTCTCGTATCCAGGCCATTCTGAACGACATCAACCACAACGACGAGAGCCATCGCGACTTCGAGACCGAGACCATCGCCATCCACGGTGGTTTCATCGACGAAGACTTGAAGGTATGTTGCTACACCGACCACCAGATCTTTGAGCGTTACCACCGCTTCCACTTGCGCGACAACTTCTCGACCAAGCAGGCCATCACACTGAAAGACCTCTATGAGCTGAAGCCCGGCGACTATGTCACCCACATCGACCACGGCATAGGGCGCTTTGACGGCCTCGAAACCATCGAGAACAATGGAAAGCCCCAAGAGGCCATCCGCCTGATTTACAACAACGGCGACCTGCTTTACGTGAGCATCCACTCGCTGCACCGCATCGCTAAATACAGCAGCAAAGACGGCACCGAACCCAAGCTCAGCACCCTTGGCAGCGGCGCATGGAACCGTTTGAAAAACAAGACCAAGAGCAAGGTCAAAGATATCGCCCGCGAGTTGATTAAGCTTTACGCCGAACGCAAACGCACACCTGGCTTCAAGTTCTCGCCTGACAACTACCTGCAAAACGAGTTGGAGGCCTCTTTCATCTACGAGGACACCCCCGACCAGCTGAAAGCCACCAACGACGTGAAACGCGACATGGAGAGCGAGAACCCCATGGACCGCCTCGTGTGCGGCGACGTCGGCTTCGGCAAGACCGAGGTGGCCATGCGCGCTGCCTTTAAGGCCTGCTGCGACTCGAAACAAGTGGCTGTGTTGGTGCCGACAACGGTACTCGCCTTGCAGCATTACCACACCTTCTGCGACCGCTTCAACGGCTTCCCCGTCACCATCGAATACCTCAACCGTTTCAAGACGGCGAAACAACAGACCGAAATCCTGAAACGCCTCGAAAAAGGCGAAATCGACATCATCATCGGGACGCACCGCCTCACGGGAAAGGACGTGAAGTTCAAGGATTTGGGCTTGCTCATCATCGACGAGGAACAGAAATTCGGCGTGGCCGTGAAAGAGAAGCTGAAAGCGATGAAGGCCAACGTGGACACGCTGACCTTGACCGCAACACCTATCCCCAGAACGCTGCAGTTCTCCATGATGGGTGCCCGCGACCTCAGCGTCATCACCACGCCGCCGCCTAACCGTTATCCCGTGCAGACCGAACTGCGCGGCTTCGACGGTGAACTCATCCGCGACGCCATCCAGTTTGAGCTGGCTCGAAACGGACAGGTCTTCTTCATCCACAATCGCATCCAAAACATCATGGATGTGCACGACTTCATCCTGAAATACGTGCCAGGCGTGCGCATCGCCGTGGCCCACGGCCAAATGGAAGGCGAAAAGTTGGAGAAAATCATGCTCGGCTTCATCAACGGAGACTACGATGTGCTGCTTTGCACCACCATCGTGGAGAGCGGCCTCGACATCCCCAACGCCAACACCATCATCATCAACGACGCGCACCGTTATGGCCTCAGCGACCTTCACCAGCTGCGTGGGCGCGTGGGCCGTTCTAACAAGAAGGCTTTCTGCTACCTGCTGACGCCTCCTTTGAACACCTTGACCCAAGAGGCCCAAAAACGTCTCCGCGCCTTGGAGGAGTTCTCCGACCTCGGCGAAGGCATCAACATCGCCATGCGCGACTTGGACATCCGTGGTGCCGGCAACATCCTCGGCGCCGAACAAAGCGGCTTCATCAACGACATCGGCTTCGAGACCTACCATAAGATCCTCGACGAGGCCATCCTTGAACTAAAAGAGACTGAGTTTAAGGACATTTTCGACAAGGAGGAAGACAAGACCTACGTGGCCGACTGCACCATCGAGACCGACATGGAGGTGCGTTTCCCGTCGGACTACATCAACTCGACACAGGAGCGCGTGAGCCTCTACAGCGAGCTCGACCGCACCAAGACCGAAGAGGCCCTGATGCAGTTCACCGACCACCTCATCGACCGTTTTGGCCCGATTCCGAAGCAGGTCAACGACCTGCTGAACACCGTGCGGCTCCGTTGGGTGGCCAAGGACTTGGGCTTCGAGAAAATCGTGCTGCGTCACCACAACATGACGGCCTATTTCGTTAGCAACCAAGCTTCAAAATATTATGAAACAGGCGTTTACCAGAACGTGATGCAATACATCATCACCCACCCGAAAAGGACGGCTGTGAAAGAGGTGAACGACAAATTACAGTTGGTGGTCAAGGAGGTCAGCACGGTGACCCAGGCGTTGGAATTGTTGCGGGAGATGGCCCACGCGGAATCCAATGGACTTTAGATGTGTGTTTTCGCACGCAGAATACGCAGAATCTTGGGAAGCGCAAAGCGACGAAAGGTTTGCGCCCGGCAGGTTCTGCGTTTTCTGCGGATTCTGCGTGAAAAAAATCTCACTCCGCGTGCCTCTGCTCCCAGAACTCCGCCCCCTTCGCCCCGACTTCCTTCGGGTCGAAGACGGGTTCCTTGCCTTCCTTCTTCTGGCGTTCGTATGACTTCAGTGCCTTGAAAGCCTTGGGCGAGAGCAACAATATGGCGATGATATTCACCCACGCCATAGTGCCCACACCGATATCGCCGAGATCCCACATTGCACGGGCCTCATGCAACGAGCCGAAGAATACCATGCCTACCACGCCAAGACGCAACACCCAAATCAGGACATGCTCCTTCCGACCTTTGCCAAAGAGATAGACAAGATTCGTCTCGGCATAGTAATAATATGCCATGATGGTGGTGAAGGCGAAGAAAAACAGGGCAAACGAAACGATGATGCCGCCCCAGTTGGCACCCAACAGTGTACCCAAAGCAGCAGAGGTGTAACTCACATCAGGCGCACCCATTTCCACACCCTCGGCAGCCACAAGAAGATTGCCCGAGGCATCGAATACATTATAGGTCTTGCAGGCCAAAATCATCACGGCAGTGGCAGTACACACTAATAAAGTATCAATATACACCGAAAACGCCTGCACCAGTCCCTGCTTGACGGGATGCGAGACCTTGGCTGCACCCGCCACGATGGCACCCGTGCCCTGCCCTGCTTCGTTGGAATAGATGCCACGCTTCACGCCCCAAGCGATGGTGCTGCCCAAGATACCACCCAAGGCCTCTTTCATGCCGAAAGCACTACGGAGCATATCCATGAAGACCGAAGGCACCTCGCGGATATGGAAGCCCAACACGACAAGGGAGAGCAAGACATACAAGACAGCCATAAACGGCGCCACAATCTGCGCCACATTGGCGATACGCTTCACACCGCCCATCACCACAAGACCGATGAGCAAAGCCACGATGGCACCCGCCCAAGCCGGGCTGATGTGGAAAGTATTGGCAAACGAGATTGCGATACCGTTGGACTGCACCGGCGGCAGAAACAGACCGCAGGCCAGCACCGCGATAACGGCAAAGGCTACCGCAAGCCATTTGCTGTGCAAGCCCTTCTCAATATAATAGGCCGGGCCGCCACGAAACTGCCCTTTGTGTTCTTCCTTATAGATTTGCGCCAAGGTCGCCTCAGAGAAGGCCGAACCCGCACCCAAGAAAGCGATGATCCACATCCAAACAATGGCACCCGGTCCGCCGTAGCCGATAGCCGTGGCCACGCCTACGATATTACCTGTGCCCACGCGCCCCGACAGCGCCATCGAGAACGCCTGAAACGAAGTAATGCCTGTCTTCTGGCTCTTGTCCGTCGAGAAAAGCAGCCGCGCCATCTCACGCAGACGGCGCACCTGCACGAAGCGCGTGCCGATGGAGAAATAGAGTCCTGCCAAGAGGCAGATGGCCACCAACGCCGAACTCCACACCCATCCGCTGATTGTTTGTATGATTTGTTCCATAATGTAGTTCCTATTTATCCATTTTGAAGTCTGAAAAACTCTTTCTGTTGTTCTATCTCGCGTCGAAGTTCTTCTTTGGTAGGCATATAAGTTAGATACTTCGCCGCAAAAAGTTGGTCGTTGCCGTTCAACACGCTATAATGAGCCACATCCTCATCGGTGTCGGCGCAGAGCAAAATGCCAATAGTCGGATTGTGTCCTTGGGGAATCATCATCTCATCATACATCCTCACATACATATCCATCTGCCCCACATCCTGATGTCGGAGTTTTGTGGTCTTTAGGTCTATCAACACAAAACAGCGCAAGTTATAATTGTAGAACACCAAGTCAATATAGTAGTCCTCTTTCTCAGTATGAATGCGCTTCTGGCGGTCAGCCAGTGTAAAGCCTTTACCCAATTCCATTAGAAAGGGAATCAGATGGTCAATGATACGCTGTTCCAAATCACTTTCCGTATATGCGGTATTATTCTTGAAACCAAGGAACTCAGCCACTACGGGATTTTTCAGGTATTCCAATCTGTCCTGAAGCGGTTGTGTCAATTGCTTCATTTCATCACGGACCAACTCCTTGTTTTGCGACTGAAGCATACGGTGATAATACTGACTACTGATGTTGCGTTGTAATGTGCGCGTACTCCACATCTCGTTGGCTGCTTCATTTTCGTACCAAGCACGAGCTTCGGGTTTTGGTTCCTGCAGAATAATACTATAATGAGTCCACGACAATCTCAATGGCTTTGCAGACAACAAATGACTATACAAATCTATTTCACCAAATAATCCCGTCAGTGATGGGAGTTTTTCAGATTTTCCAATCACCGATTGGAAAATGTTTTCTGTTGAATCTTGGTCTAATTTTCCAGTCATTGATTGGAAAATGTCTGAGTGCTCTTGATAAAAAGACATAAAAAGATACAAGTTGCTCTTCTTAAAACCGCGTCCATACCTTTTTGTCAAATTCTCAGACAAATTCACGATGACTTGTTCTCCATACTCTGCACGCTTGTCTTTCAACACCTCATGCTGAATACGCATACCAAGCAACCAGTTGCGTTTGATTAACACCTCGTTCACGGCACGGTAAGCAACGGCTTGAGCCTGTTCAATAATACTGCAAGCATCCTTATACAGTCCGTCGGTTTCAGGCCTCAATGGAGAAGCATCTTGTATGACACTACTATCGTCGCTCATAATTGAAAGGATTATGAAAATGACTTTTTGAAGGGTCAAAGATACATTTTTTCTCTCAAAACTTGACAAAACCGTTTCAAATATGGTATTTTTGCAAAAAAAGAGAAAAAGATGAAGCATTTTCCAATCAAGATTATTTCGTTACTCATGCTGCTCCTTTTTGGAGGTTGTCAAATTATCGGCCTTCGAACCAATTTCTCCCGAGACCTGACAAAAGAACAACAACGCAAAGTGGTTTGGGATTTCCCCGAAGACGATTTTCTGCCTACCCAAAATGACGGACGGCTTTATGCCATCAACGGGAAGCAAATGCTAAAAACAATACAACAATACCCGAAAGTCATTGTTTATCAATGGTCTCCGCATTGCTCATCTGAATATTGCTCAACACTCAGCGGTCTTCAAACGCTTTGCGACCAAAACGGAATAACACTATTTGTCTTGGCTGATTATTTCCATGATGCCTTTTCTCAGGCCCAATCGCTTTCAAACCCTTTGTTCATTGCAAACGAGCGCTATTATAAGACAAAACTTTGCCCTAAATTAGAAAAACGCTTCTACATCGACTTGCTGGGAGAGGAAACATACAACGAGACCAAAGACATCAGTTGGTACAGATACTGCTATTTTGAGGATGGCAAATTTGTAAAATACTGTAGAGACCCATACGCTGAATTTGACAAGAAATAGAAAAACCGCACTACCTCTACCATCAAATCCTTTCATTCCAACACTTGACTCCATATCATCAGCATCTGTTTCTGGATTGCTTCGCTCCTCGCAATGACACAAAGCGACACAAGAGGCAAAGTCCTGAAATCGAAGATTAGCTACGCTGAAAGAAAAGCATTTCGACGGAGTCAAAGGACGACTCGAACATACCCCGATACGCAATGTCGGGTTTTCATATTATGATGAGGCCAAACAATTTACCTCGCCTTCACCATCAAATCCTTCCCTCACTCACCCCAACAACCAGTCAATGGCGGAAATAACATGTATTTTGGTGCCATCGACCTCTATGTCTCTTGTGGGCGAAAACGCGACAAGGGTAAGATTGTCGCATTTCAAGTCCTGCGAGGCTTTCAGCATGGCTGAGGTCTCACGATTAAGGGCTTTCTCTTTCTCAATGTCGTATGCCACTTGTATCAATTCAACAGGTCGGTTACGGTTGCAGACAACGAAATCCACCTCTTTCGAACGGGACGTAGGCTTGTAATAATAAACATCCAGAAAGTCCTTCGTGCATCGACGCAGCAACTCAATGTAGACCACATTCTCCAAACGCCATCCTATGTTTTCTCCAGCCATGGAATAACTTTGGTTGTTTTCGAGTCCCGTGTCAACAACGTATGATTTCTCACCTTGTATCCGCTCGCGACTTTTATAGGAAAACTTCGGCAACAATTGTATCAAAAACGCTTGCTGTAAATAATCGACATACTTCCTTAACGTCTTGTCCGTCACACCCAACACCTCCGACAAATCCTCATAATTGACGATTTGGCAGGCATTGCCTATCAGATAATAAGCGGTTTTCTTCAAAGCGTCCATGTTGCGTATCTTGAAGCGCCGCTGTATATCTTTTTGCAATACGGCATCCAACAAACTTTGTACATAGCCTCGTTTGTTATTCATAGCCAACATTTCAGGAAATCCACCTGTATTGATGTATTCCATGAAAGCCCGCCTGCGTTCGGCCTCTGCTTTTGTTGTAATGGCAACCGTATCTATCTTATTCATAGCGCAATACTCATGATAAGAAAAAGGATACAGTCGTATTTCGTTATAGCGCCCCGTCAAATGTGTCGCCAACTCACCGCTGAGCAACTTGGCATTGCTTCCTGTCACGAAAACATGCATGCCACTACGCAACAACCTGTTGACAAAAAGATACCATCCATCAACATCTTGAATTTCATCCAAGAAAATATAGCGAACGTCAGTACCATAAAGCTGGTATAGACACGAAAGCATTGTGTTGAGATCCTCAGTTTGCATTCCCGACAACCGGTCATCATCGAGATTGGCATACGCATACGCTATCCCATGCCTTTTCAATACTTTATGGCATAATGTGGATTTTCCACTGCGGCGTACACCTATCACCACTTGGGCTAACGAACTTTCAAACTCAAACAAGTCTTCCTCTTTGCGGTCAACCCATAACTGAGATTGAAAGCTAAGAGCATCCTCTTTCTGCTCTGCAAGTACTTGAATAAGTGTCTTTTCGTCTATCATAATTACGGCATTTTTATGCCGCAAAGATACAACTATTTTTGAATTATTCCGATAAAATGTCATTTTTTAGGAACTATATTCCGATAAAATGCACATTTTTTGGAATTATATTCCGATAAAATGCAGCTTTTACCTCGTCAAGCAAGCATCCAGATCCTTCACCAAGGCGTCCTTGTCCAAATGCTGGCCGATAAAGACCAGCTTCTGCATGCGGTCGCCGTAGGTGTCGTCCCAATCGCGGCGGAGGGTGGGCTCGCGGTCCATCATCATGGCTAGCTCGTTGGCAGGCATGGTGGCGAACCACATGCCAGCGTCGCGCAGCTGCACCTGTTTGCCAGCCTGCTCGAAAATGTAGCAGTTGTCATATTCGTTCTTGAAGTAGCAGATGCCCTTCACACGAATGACATTCTTCGGCATCTTGCGCGCCACAAACTCATCGAAACGCGCCATGTTGAACGGCTCGCGACGGTAATACACAAAGGTGCCGATGCCGTATTCCTCCACCTCGCCGCCTTCATGGTCGTGGTGATGGTGGTGGTGATGGCCGTGCTCTTCCTCGTCATCATCGTCATGGTCGTGATGATGATGATGCTCGTGTTCGTCGTCGTCATCGTGATGATGGTGCTCATGTTCATCTTCGTCATCGTCGTCAACAACGGCACCCTCCACTTCCTTGATCCATGTGGCAGAGGTAGCCACCTTGTCGAAGTCGAACATCTTGGTATTGAGGATTTTGTCGAAGTCGACATCGCCATAGTCGCAGGTGATGATCTCGGCGGTGGGCTGCAAGGCACGGATGATGCTCTTGACGCGACCTAACTCCTCAGGCGTGACTTCAGAAGCCTTGTTGAGCAGGATGATATTGCAGAACTCAATCTGCTGGATGACAAGGCTCTCCAAATCATCCTCGGCCAGGTTCTTCTTCATCAGGTCATCGCCGCAACCGAACTCGCTCTGCATGCGCAGCGCATCGACAACGGTCACGATGCAGTCAAGAATCGGAATACCGTCCTTTGTGAGTTGCCAAGCCATATCCGGGAAGGAGCAAATCGTTTGGGCGATGGGCTCCGGCTCGCAGATGCCACTGGCCTCGATGACGATGTAGTCGAACTTCTGCATGACGATGATCTCGTGCAGCTGTTGGATGAGGTCCATCTTCAAGGTGCAGCAGATGCAGCCATTCTGCAAGGCGACCAAACTATCGTCCTTCTGCCCTACTACGCCGCCTTTTTCAATCAGGTCAGCATCAATGTTGACCTCGCCTATGTCGTTGACAATCACAGCGAATTTGATGCCTTTACGGTTGTTCAATATCTTGTTGACCACAGTGGTCTTGCCGCTACCGAGATAACCGGTGAGTAGCAATACGGGAATATCTTTTTTCATTTTACACGCTATTTTAAACGAGGTGCAAAGGTAAGAAAATTCAAGATTTAAAGATTCAAAATTTAAGATTTAGGATTTTCACTATTTTTGCGACTCAAATCACATCATTATGAGCAAACAAGAAGACTATAAACTCCTCCTCGCGCAAGTGAAAGCGATGGTGAAGGACGAGACGGATGCCGTCGCCAATATGGCCAATGTGGCCGCATTGATTCAAGAGGCTTTCCATTTCTGGTGGACGGGCTTCTACCGCGTCATCGGCGAGCAATTGGTCCTTGGTCCCTTTCAAGGCCCAGTGGCCTGCACCCGCATTGGCTACGGCAAGGGTGTGTGCGGCACTTCATGGAAAGACAAGAAAACCATTGTAGTTGAGGATGTTGAGCAATTCCCTGGCCACATCGCCTGTAGCAGCGAGTCACGAAGCGAAATTGTGGTACCTTTATTTAAAGGTGAGGAAGTCATTGGGGTGTTGGACATCGATAGCGAGAAACTGGCTACGTTCGACGAAACCGACAAGGAATGGCTGGAACAAATTACAGAAGTGGTAGCCGCCAAGTTATAGCCTCAGATAATCCGCACGAATCACGCCGTCAAGGAACTCCGACGGCACTAAGGTCTTGATGGCCTTGACGACGATGTTCATCATACGTTCGTGCACATAATCCTTCCTGAACACCAAGCCTATCGTTCGCTGAGGCACTGCGCCAAAACTGAAAGCGTGTCGGGATTCACCACCACGGGTGCGTCCATCCTCAACGACATTGAAGCCCTGCCTGATGGTCTACAGTTTTGGCGCATCGCCTCGGCCTGGATGAGTGGCATCGGCATTGTTACCCTTGTCTCTTTGGTCATCTCTGCACAACAAGACCGCCATCTCGTTTTGGCCAGCGCAGAATTGTCGGACCTCGCCAAATCCTATTACGGCGGGCGGAAAAAAAACTTTGTTTATCGGATGATAGCCGTCAATCTGATTATCACAACGGCTTCGACCATTGCATTAAGGCTCACCAAAATGCCCTGGTTCGACGCCACCACTTTGGCCATGTCGGCTTGCAGCACTTGCGGCTTCTGCACAAAGAATATCAGTGTCGCTTTTTATGACAATGTCCTCGTGGAAATCATCCTTATTGTGGCCATGCTAATGGGTGCCACCAACTTCAGCCTCATGTTCTCTACCATTTGGCCCGACAAACACACACGCAAGAACCTCTTTAACACGCAAGTCATCCGTTGGTTTTTGACCCTTGTCGCCATCGCCATACTTGCCTTCACTGTCAACCTATACTACAGCGGATGCCACACCTCTTTTCCAAGAGCATTGCGATTGGCAGCCTTCCAAGTTTGTTCACTCAGCACAACCACAGGATTTGCCACAACCGACACCAACCTTTGGCCCACGTTCAGTATGGGCATACTGATACTGTGTTCCTTGGTCTGCGGTTGTTCAGGCTCAACTTCTGGAGGCATGAAAATGGACCGTTTTGTCATCGTCATCAAAAGCCTGAAAAGCATGGTGAGTTCGCTTATTGGGTTCAAGAATGTCAACCAAACCAAGCTGGACGGGCAGGTGAAGACCGAAGAAAATGTCATCTCAATTATCACCTTCATGGGCATCTATATCATCATCATCGCCATCGGAACTGGCATATTTGCCATCAGCATGGACACCAAGACTTCGCTGACAGCTTCCATCGCTTGCATGGGCAGCGTTGGGCCTGGTTTCGGCGAGGTAGGCTCGTTGGGCAACTATGCCGGATTCATGGGCTTCCAGAAAGTGGCGGCCATGTTCATCATGCTTTTGGGCCGTGTCGAAATCTTCCCGATGCTGATTGCCTTTAGAAGCATTTTCCGCCGCTGACTCTTGCGCAATTCAACTTTTTTGCCGTTTTTTGCACATTAATTTCAATGTCACCATGAAAAACATCTTCCGCAGAATCCTAATATATTTGAAGTTTCTCATCCACCTCTCCGATGAAATCGACTACGAGAATGCTACTACCTCCATCCGAAAGAACATCGCTTTCAGAGGCACCAATGTGTTCATTCTAGCCTGCGCTATCATCATCGCTTCCGTGGGCTTGAACGTCAATTCCATCCCAGTCATCATCGGCGCCATGTTGATTTCTCCCGTGATGGGTCCCATCTTGGGCTTTGGATTGGGTCTTGCCACTGAGGACAATCTCCTAGTAAAAGAATCGATGAAGAACTACAGTGTGATGGTCGTCATCAGTATTATTGCTTCTTCGCTGTACTTTTTACTCAGTCCTTTGAGTCTGGCCAACCCTTCTGAACTCTTAGCCAGAACCAAACCCACCATCTATGATGTCTTGATTGCACTCTTTGGTGGTCTGGCAGGCATCATCGAGACCTCGCGCAAGGACAAGGGCAGTGTCATCACGGGTGTAGCCATCGCCACTGCGCTCATGCCGCCACTTTGCACCGTCGGCTACGGCATCTCCATCTGGAAAGGAGCCATCATCTTCGGGGCACTCTATCTCTTCCTCATCAACAGTGTCTTCATCGCCTTGGCCACCTTCGCTGCCGTGAAATATTTCAGATTCCCTATTGTGGAATCATCAGGCGAAACCAAGAAGCACTTGCCCAAAGGAGCGGTTTATCTCATCCTGCTCATCGTCATCGTGCCGAGCTTCATCACCGCCATCAGTGTCATAAAAGAGAATAACTTCATCATCCATGCGGAACGTTTGGTGTCCGAAAACAAAAACCTCGGCAAGTGTTTCATCTATGATCATAAGGCAACCTATTCACATAAATCACCAACTTTGGAACTCTTCCTTGCTGGCGAAACGCTGACAGAAGAATCCAAAAAGAACCTGTATAAAAATGCTGAGAAATATGGCATCACACGCAGCCAAATTATCTTCCACGAAGATGCAACAAGTATGCGTCAAGAACTTTCGGAAGCGGAGATTGTGAAAGGCATTTACGAACATACCGACCAGCAAATCAAAACCTTAAACGATAGCATTTTCAAACTAACAAGCTTACTTTCCGATTACAAGTCGAAAGAAATTCCCGTTGAGGCCATTTCCAAAGAACTGTTTGCACAGTACCCAACCATCACTGAAGTCAGTTTGAGCCGAGGCTCATCTGTGAAGTCCCTCGATGGCATGGTTACGGAACAACTTGTCGCCTTTATTACCACAAACGAACCTTTAGACACTGAATTTCATGACCGCATCGAACGCTGGCTGAAGGTCAGGTTGGACAATGAAAACATTATCGTGATTAACCAATGTCCAGAGACAGAGCAAGCTGCTGAATAACACGCGGCTTTCTGAAATTTTTCAACTATGGAAAGAGGCAATATTAAGAATCGTGTGACCAGAAAACGTGTAATAGGCATAGGTGAAACCGTATTGGATATCCTGTTCAAGAATGACCAACCCCAAAAAGCTGTTCCAGGTGGCTCGACATTCAACAGCATTGTTTCGCTTGGACGGGCCGGTGTGCCTTGTGCCATGGTAACAGATGTGGGAGACGACCATGTGGGTGACCTTATATGCAACTATTTGCTTGAGAATGGCGTGTCGTCGGAATATGTCTGCCGGCACGAGAATGTCAAGTCGCATATAACGCTGGCATTCTTGGACGAAAACAATGATGCGCAATACGTCTTCTATAAAGATCACGCGTCTGTTCAGCTGGACGGTGAATTGCCTCAGATAGATAAGGACGATGTAGTGCTCTTTGGTTCTTTCTTCGCCATCAACCCTGCCATACGTCCTGTCGTGGGTCATTTGTTGCGTGCTGCACGCGAAGCGGGTGCATGGCTCTATTATGACGTAAATTTCCGTAAAAACCATATTGTTGACTTGCCGGATGTGATGTCTAATATCGAGGAAAACATGAGCCTTGCTGATGTGGTGCGTGGATCAATGGAGGATTTCGAATACATGCTTGATTTGCGTGATGGAGATGCCATCTATGAACGAGTGAGCCACCATTGTCACACTTTAATACTATCAGATGGCCCTCGATCGATTCGTGTCTATACGCCTGACGGCTGCGACACTTATCCCGTACAGGCAATTGAGACCGTCAGCACAGTTGGAGCTGGAGACAACTTCAATGCCGGTTACATTTACGCTATGCTGCAAGGCATGGACGACCAAACCTCACGCGTTGAGATGGCGCAACGATGGAGCCAGGATGTCTGCCGTCAGATAGGAAACAATATCAGCGATGAGTTGGTTGCTGCTATTAAAACAACCTATAGAAGATGATATTGAAACACTGCTTGATTGCGGAGCGACATTTACTTGCAAAAACCGGAAGAAGAAGGGAGTATTGCCCAAAACAACAAAAACCCGCTGAAATTCAACGGGTTTTCTTAATATTTCGTGGAGATTACCGGACTCGAACCGGCCACCTTCAGATTGCGAACCTGACGTTCTACCAGATGAACTAAATCCCCTGTTGCGGCTGCAAAAATACAACAAAATCGCTTATCAAGGTATTTCCCTTTGAAATAAATTACAATTCAACAAAAAGACGCATCTCAAAACACCTTACAACGCGAATAAAATGTATCTTTGCCGACCAAATCAAATGACAATAATACATTAAAAAACATACTACCATGACTATTGAAGACTACATCGTTTTTAGAGTGAATGCACTACTCCATGCCCACGACGCCAAAATCGTGATGCGTCTCGAAGGTGGCATGAGCAACTACACCTATGTCGTTGAATGCCAAGGCAAGAAATACACCTACCGCGTGCCTGGCAAATTTGCCGAAAAGTTCGTCGACCGCGAAGAAGAATGGGCCAATATTCAGGAAGTCAATCGATTGGGGCTGAACAACATTACGGAATATGTGGAGATCCGCTCGGGCGAGAAGCTGGCTGAATACGTGGAAGGCACCATCATGAGCACCACTGACGTGGTTTCCTACAACGAGATGTCGGTGAAAGCGTTGAAGAAAATCCACAACTCCGACATGAAGTTCAAGGACTATAACGCCTTTGGCCGCCTCGACGCCGACCAAAACTATTGCCTTGAGACGGGTTATGTGTTCCCACAGGAATACCTCGACCTACGCAAGAAGCTCGATGTCATCCGCGCCACCCAAGTCAATGTTCCCAAAGTGCCCTGCCATTGCGACTACCAGCCCACCAACCTCGTCATCAGTGGTGACAAGCTGTATGTTTTGGATTGGGAGTTCGCCGGCATGAACGACCCCTTCTACGACATTGCCTGCTATGGCAATGTGGGCTTCGACAAAGCTTTGGCCTTATTGGAAGCCTATGTGGGCCATAAACCCACCAAGGAGGAGCTGCAACGTCTCTATTTCCATCGTGCCTTCCAATGCCTGCAATGGTTCAACGTGGCCATCTTCAAGGACCGCGTGGGCCTCAGCAAAGACTTGAACATGGACTTTAACGCTGTTGCGTTTATGTTCCTCGGGATGGCGAAGGATTTGCTGGAAAATTACGACAATCTCTAGAAAGTTTTAGAAGACACTTGAAGCCATGTCATCCCAGCGTGAGGCCGTGTGGCAGCATGGGATCTATGGCTTCAAGGGTTGTCTATAGAAAATTCCGCCTCACATAGATTCCCTCAGCGCACAAGCCCATGTAGGAATGACACGCAAGGCGGAATTTTCAATACAGGAAATCCGAAGCGGAAAACGAACCATACTCCCCATCCAAGCCCAATTCGGCTTTGGCTTCGTCGGAGAGCATGTCGATGCTCCACACGGGGTCGAAGGTGAGTTCAACATCGACGTTTTTCACACCCATGATGGCTTGCACGCGACTTCGAACCTCAGCGGGCAAGGTTTCGGCTACTGGACAATTTGGTGCAGTCACCGTCATTACAATCTTCACGTTGCCTTCTTCATCGACCTCCACGCCATAAATCAGATGCAATGTCCAGATGTCGACAGGAATCTCTGGGTCATAAATAGTCTTCAGGACCGAAATAACGGTCTCTTTCAAGGTGTTTTCTTCTTGTGTCATGATTGTCCCTCCTTCAGTTTATACGCCTCTGCATAGAGCAGCATCTGTTTCAACATAGCCAAGAGGCCGTTGGAACGCGTGGGCGACAAATGTTCCTTCAAACCGATTTCGTCTAAAAACGATAAATCGGCGGCGAGGATGTCCTCAGGAGTCTGGCCTGAGAACACCTTTATTAATAAGTTGACGATGCCTTTAGTGATGACCGCATCGCTATCGGCGCTGTAATATACCTTGCCGTCCTTCAGTTCGGCATTAAGCCACACCCGCGACTGGCAACCATTGATAAGATGTGCTTCATCACGGTATTTGTCGTCGATGATAGGGCACTCCTTCCCCATCTCTATCAGCATGGCGTAGCGGTCCATCCAGTCGTCGAACATGGAAAAATCCTCTACAATGCCATCTTGTATTTCCTTGATTGTCATATTCTGAATTTTTGCGCAAAAATACAAAAAGAAAGGCAACCCCGAAGGATTGCCTTTCCATTTTTTCGGCCTGTTGTAGGGCTGTCCTAATCTGACAGCCCTACAGACCGATTGTCATTTATTGCATGACAGTGACGCGTTTGACAGTCATACCGTTCTCGGTGTAGATACGGACCATGTACATGCCAGCATTGAAGCGAGCCATGTTCAAGGTGTATTCGTCAGCATCGAGTTCGGTATCGAAGACCACCTGACCGAGGACGCTCACCACAGTGATGCGGCTCATGCCATTGGCTTCGATGGTGACATTGCCCTTAGTCGGGTTCGGGTAGAGGTTGACATTGGCGTCAAGCTCATCCATGCCCGTCATGTGGCCAGTCACGTAGTTCACTGTAGGATCAGCACCAGAAACGGCGGGATCTGATTCGCAATCGCCATAGTCGGCACGCACCTGATAGTAGTAAGTACCAACAGTCTCAGGCGTGTCGATGTACTCGTAGTAGGTCTGACCTGCAACGGCAGCAACTTCACCAATCATGGTGTAGGTTTCATTGTCGTCAGAACGATACACGTTGTACTTCACAATAGCGTCACGGTTCTTGGCACCAACAGTCAGCTCAATATCATCGACATCGAGGATGAACATGTCAGTGCAGTTGAAGTGACGGATGGCAATCTTGCGGCCTTCACCGGCGTAATCGCCGAGGCTGACCGTGTACTGATGCCACGTACCCTGAGCGCGGGTTTGGCCGTTGCGACCGATGCTCATCACATCGTTGCCAGCCTTGGCGGTCATCGTCCACTCTTGGACCATCGTGAAGGTGTTGCCATTGTCTTCAGACACAGCCACACCGAAGTGTTCGGCCACATAGCTGGCATCCTGACCGCAAGCCCAGAAGCTGAAGGTGGAGCCTTCGCAGAGGGTCACAGTAGGTGTCACGAGCCAGTTGTCGGGAGTCAGAGGTCCAACAACATTGCTGTAGGAGCCAGAGCAAATGAGGTCGGCAGAGGCGTTGTGGCCAGCGCCACCGAGGTTGCCACCATTGAGGTAGATACCATCGGCACCAGTGCCAAGCACCCAGTTGTAGCCATCGCCATCAGCGTCGATGGTCGTCCAGCCGGTAGGCATCTGGCTGTTATCGAAGTTGATGCTGAATTCATCGCCTTCGCAGCCTGGGCCAGGAGCTTGCTCGCCCCACCACACCTTGATCTGGTCGGTTTCACCAAGGTCTTCGGCATAGATAGGAGCACCAGGAGCGCACTCGCCAGTGTCGCCTTGGCAGACCGGGCAACCCATTGACCAACCATAGTTATGGTCAGGCAGAGTCATTTCGCCAGGATAGATCGGGCGGACGCAGTAGACGTGGTCACCATACTCGCCGAGGTCGTCATATTCACGATCATCCGGACCAGCAAAGGCGAGGTATTCGCCATCTTGCGTGATCAAGAAGCCGATGATGTCAACATTGGTCGGAGGAATGATGCTGCAGTCGGTGCTGCCGCTACCACCAACCTTGCTGAAGTTGATGTTGCAAGCTTGGTTCGAGTAGTTGGTGATGACAAGGATGTAGTATTCGCCAGTCTGAGCAGAGGCAGGAATCATGCAGTGCTCGGTGGGTTGTGCAGAGTAGCTGCAGCTGACGACCTTATCTGAAGTCAAGCCGTTCGGGCAAGGCGAGATCGGGTCATCAAACGGACCCCAGCAGCAGAAGTCGATGTCGACGCTAGGCGTGCTGTACATGTAAATATCCATATCACCAGGATCAGACATCTTCATGTAGTACCAAGCCGGGTTAGGCGTGGTGTACAGGCAGTCGTAGTCAGGACCAGTTTCACCGCTACCAGCGTTTACACCAGCCGGGAACTCGTACATACCTTCATCGGTGCAGAACGGATAAGCATCGGCGCAGTGTGAGTTGTCGCGTGACTTGGCATAGATGTCCATCATCATGGAGTTGACGAAGGTCATCGGCAGCACGTTCTTGTACTCGCGGGCGGCATCAGCAGCCTGATACTTGTTCATACGGCCGAAGTTGCTCATGGTCATCTCGATGAAGTCAGCGAAGCTTTCCTTCATGCTGATGTTGTCATCAGTGCTCACGATAAATGTACCGTTCTCTTCGCCATTGACCACCGTGAAACGGCTGTCGTTAACGAGGTTGTAGAGGAAGTACACGCGGGCATCGTAGTTAGCGATGTCGGCAATGTTGAATTCAAGCGTGCTTTCGTTCAACATGGCGAAGCTCACGTTCTCGGTGACGGTTCTGACGCGAGGACCGTTGCCAGAGATAGCGAAGGTACCGCCATTGCTGGACTTGCCATTGTAGCTGATAGCCTTAGGTTCACCCTTGGCACCAGAGGCAACATAAGCGCGGAGCATCCAGGTGTAGTCGAGACCATAGCTGGCCACGTCTTCCCAAGTAGCGCCATCGATGCTGATCCAACGACCGTTGGCATTGCCCGTGTTGTTGCAGGCAGAGGCCACGAACTGACCGTTGTTGTTGTTCATCACAATCCAGAGGTTCTGGGTAGGATCGATGACAGCAGGATTATCAAGCGTCCATTCGACGAAGTCTTGGCTGCCGGTGCAGCTGTAGGCTTGCTGGCCAACCAAAGTACCAGGAGCGGTGGAGCCGCCTTGGTAAACCAGGATGTTACCAGTGTGGACATCATAGTCGTACATGCTGACCTTGGTCACCATATTGCCTTGATAGCTGCCAGCCGGGAACATCACGCCCCAGTAGAAGGAACCACCAGCGGTCAAACCGATAGCATCGACGTTGACACCATCGTCATAGTAGTACCAGTCGCCTTGACCAGGAGTCGGAGGCACAGGACCAGTACCTGGATCGTACGGGTTGTAACCGTGTTCGAACACCCACTCGATGTGGTTACCTTGGCTTTGGGTATTGACAGTAACTTCGTCAACAGGTCCCCAGTGATCGCAAGGTTCATACTCCCATTCAACAGGTGTGCTCCAGGCGCTCATGCCAGTGCTGTACACGCAAGCCACCTTGCAGAGGTAGTGTTCACCTTCAACAAGCGGAGCGTTGTAAGGTTCGTCAGTCGAAAGCTGGCAGAACGGATGTACAGTGTTGTGATTGAAGATCGGCACGCCGTCGATGCTGGTGCACATCACCTTGTAGTATTCGAGGTGACGGTCGCCGTCCTTGGCACCGCTGGTCAATGTGATATCGTCCAAGCACATGATGTACTGGTCGTAGCAGTTGAAGTGACGGAAAGCGATGTACTTCTGGCCAGCATAGGCACTCAGGTCAACCGTGTAGTTGTACCAGTTGCCCAGTCTCAGGCCTTCGCCGTCGCGTGAGGCAGCACCGCCCATCATACCGCTCTTCTTGCCAGCAAGCGTCCATTCCTGAACTGAGGTCCAGTCACTTGTACCATTGTCAGAGACGAACACACCGAAGTGGTCGGCAGGATAGCTGGCATCTGTAGCAGCGACCCAGAAGCTGAGTTGTGAGCCAGCAGCGAGGGTCACTTGAGGTGAAACGAGGTACTCGTCAGGATTCAGGGCACCCACACCATTGATGTAAGAACCGCTGCAGATAGCATTTGTACCGCTGTGGTACCAATCAAGTGTCAGGCTTGCATAGTATGTCCAAGTGCTCGGGATGTTGCTAGTCAGGCACCAAGTCCAACCATCGTTGTTGCCGTCGATGACATTCCAGCCTTCAGGCATACC
>Ga0247611_10000972_pt1 | contig 53928 bp, 21 predicted proteins | sample 177DNAGHGhighgp2_FD_192422 | JGI IMG/M metagenome (GOLD analysis project Ga0247611, IMG submission 192422) | Sheep rumen microbial communities from Palmerston North, Manawatu-Wanganui, New Zealand - 1770 DNA GHGhigh gp2 | ecosystem: Host-associated > Mammals > Digestive system > Stomach > Rumen... | reverse complement strand
AGAAGAACAACTAACTTTGTTAAAAGACGTTTTGGGATAATAAACTTGAGTGTAGATAGAAGCTTCTTCAGCATCACCAGACATGTTGACACCGTCAGTACATAAAGCTCGAATGTTACATTTAGAAACCTTACCGTAACTTATACGATATGTTTCTGTGTCTGTTACGTTTGACGGATACCCGTCAAATACTGTATTATTATCTGTTGTAAAGTAAGTTGCAATATATATTGTATGAGCTTTTTTACCACAAGACTCTTGTATAGTCTCCCAGTTACTATAGGTTTCGGTACCGTTATTATAGTAAACACGCTTTACACGTATTGGACTTAAGTTATATTGTGAACTTTCATTAACAATACCTTCTATGCCTCTTGCAACGCCGGTTCCTATGTAATCGGTATTAGCAGTTTCAGTAAAAGCAGCTTTACTATTTGAGCCAGATACATTTGCTACAGTAAATTTTTGAGTTTCCGTTAATCTGCCATGGAAAAATAATTTATACGCAGCAATGATTACGTCAGTTTTTTTAGACTTTGCTATTAAAGTGATTGCTGTACCTGTGACAGTACCTGCTGAAGAAGTTTGTGTTGTCTTCGTACATTCTGCATCTTGAGTCATGAAATAAGGTTCTTGAAATTGATAACTGACCTTGTTTGTTTGAGAATTATAGGCGACACTCTCATTGGACTGACTTCTGATAACAACGTTAGAAAAAGAGCTATGACCACCTATGTTAATCTTATAAGTTGTATTAGAGCCGGTTCCTGTAGGAGTTGGCAGAACGTCAGCAGGCACAACAAAAGATTGCGTTGTGCTATAATTTACAACGATTTCTTGGATATTTGCTATTGTTCCTGTTTTTATTGATAAGCTATACGTACCATCCCCTACAGCAACAGGTTTAAAAGAACTGGAAGAAGCAATAGTAGACTCATCAAGAACAGGTATATCCTTGGTTACTTGCATAACGATATCTTTTTGAGACATATTTGACTTAACAATGTAAGCATTATTTCCGGAAGCATCTACAGTATATGAGTATTGTAACACGTCTTCCAACAAAATGTCGTAAATATGAGTTACTGTGACATTATTGCCTATTGTATACTTTGCGTTACGGATAGCTTTAATTTCTGCAATTACAACCGGTTCAGAGTGAACGTAATTTGTTACGTAATATTCTTGTCCAACGTGAATATGATCAATACACGCTACTTTGATATTGCGTGAAGACTTGTACGCAGTTGTAACCAGCTGTACGAAAGTTGTATCTATTAACGTTTCTTTTGTATTATCGACGTCAGAAATAGAATATGAGTACAAATTTTCCTTTTCAGAAGACAATACAGTCGTTGTTTCTTTTATATTTTCTACTTGCGTCTCTATTTCTGTTATGTGATCTATTGTTGTTTTAGAAACCTGATACCAAGGTTCTTCATTTTGTTTCACTTGGGTATAAAAAGTCAAAGGATTATCTGCCATTACTTACCATCTCTCTCCCTTTAGCGTTATATCTTCTCTTGAAACCTTAATCTTCTGTCCAGATAAGAGAACCTATAACTGCCCAGCAATCTTTTCTTTGTGTATCTGTGTCAGTAAATTTTGTTCTTACAAAAGGTATAATCATATCTTTCTTGATAGCAGTACTGTTTATTCTTGCGCCCCTATACACTAACGGATAAGGTGTATCGCTGTTAACCTTAAGAGTAAGATTACCGGTCGCAGTATTGTTGTTAGAGAAATGGACAATAACTGTTGTGCCTTCCTTGGAAGAGTCATCTATACTGCTTACAGTTACTGTTTTAGCTGCCGTTCCTGCTGCAGTACTGCAAACACCAAAACAGTTGAAGTTAACGAACAAACTTTTTATCGTGCTGCTTCCACTGGTAGTATACTTGATATTGTTGCCGTTATCTACAGTGATATTAGTGACTGCTAACGGAAGGTTTGCAGTGAAAGTTGAGTTATCTGAGTTAGCTATTGTCAGTATATTGTTTTTAACTGATACGTCCTTAATACCCATTGGGATTTCGTCAAAGTCATGAGTAACGATATCGCCGAACTTACCAAACTTACAGTACTCAAGATTAGAATATTTCATAATATTGCCTGGAGCACTGACACCGTTTGTACTACTGAAACGACCGTCCCAAAAAGCAAGAGTATTAAGACTGACAGGTTTGGTAGTATTGCTGACAGCGTTAACCCAGTTAAGAGAAGCGGGTCTCTCTATTGTAACACCGGTACCACTGATATCGTGAATATCGGTGGTATTTTTTGCTACATAACCTGACATTGCCGTGACTTGCATGTACTTGTCAGATATCTTCTTTTTAGTACCTGAAGTTTTTGTACCTTCAACGTAGTCATAGGTAGCGTAACCTGCCCCTGCTATTGTGTCAGAAGCACTGACAAAACCGAGTTCAGACTTCATACCTGCTTTATTCTTTGATATCAACGTAATGGCTTCCTGTGATATGGGTGTAACCCCAAAGCTGTTTCTTGCGTTAGTATAGAGAATGTTATTGGCCGTGATATCAGTTGTTATTTTAGAAATAGCAGTTAAAGTACTGTTCTTATCTTGCTTTGTATTTATAGCCTTATTAACAGTTTCACTGTACACAAAGTCATCGTTGATTGCGTTAATGACGTCTTCTAACGTCTTTACTTGTTTTTGTGAGATATCACCTGTAACAGCTGCGATATCGTCTTGAACAGCAACAGGTGATATCCTGGAACCCGAACCTATCTTAAACTTTTGAGAAAATACCTGATCGTTGTTAGTGTTTAATTGTGCAAAGTTAGAAAGGTCTACAAAAAGATCTGTTTTATTCTCGTTAGTAGTTCCTTTCTGATAGACAATGGTTCCTACTTTAGTGCCGCTTGTCGCACCTTGTATAACGTTGACTTTAGTTATACCGTCATTAATGGTAAGATAATGTTCAGAGAACACATTACCGTCAGAATCTTTTCTTGCTTTATCAACTATGGAATTACCATTGCTGATATCATCCAGTTCTTCTTTTGTAGCGTAAGTCTGTACGATATTACGGTTATTACCGTCACTTATGGCATAAGCCGCCTTAACTGCTTCACCGGCAGTTAGCTTATCCCAGGAAATTTTACTTGACGTAGTTATGGTATTGCTAACTATTCTTGGAACACTAAGAAAAGATGCTATATCTGCTTGTGTGTTTTTCTGCAGCAATGTAAGCATAGTCTCAGAGATATCCTTATTATGATAGGTATTTGTGTTACTTGAGTAAATAATCCTATACTTGTTTGCAGAAGGTTTACTTACAAGGTTAGATATAGAAGTTAGGGCAGCATCTAAAGGCTGCTTGTTGTTTTTCAAACTGGTGATATCATTCTTGTTAGTATTAACCTGTGCAGCAATTTCTTCTACGTTAGCAAATCCTCCTGACAATGTTTCATTTTCCAGAACACCCAATATCTCTTCTTTTTGTTGTCTGATATCTTTATAGGTAGCAATTTGTGACGTTGTTCCTTCTGTCTTGTCAGGAGCCATAGGGTGACCGGTAAAGACAGGGCTTTTAAGGGGCGCAAGATCTGATATATCCATTCTTAAGTTGTGAGTTGTACCGTCAATACTAATAGTAGCAATATGTCTTACAGGACTTTCTTTGCTAAGATTTTCGTCGTGTACAGGTATATCGTTAACTGATATCTTAGCTTTATCAAGCTTAAGATTCAGCGCGTTATCTACGTAACCCTTAAAGTCAGTTTGCTTACCAAGAGAAGTACTGATATCTTTAATGGTTTGAAGATCGGTTAGATTAACGTTACCTGTAACTGCTTTTTTTACCTTTTGTACAAAAGCAGTAGTTGCTATTTGATCGGTATCTACTCCTACGCCCGGTGTAGGCGCCATAGGTTGTCCTTCTAATCTGGGACTGTACAACCTTGCGTAATCAGATACGTCAACTTGGAAAGAGAAGACTTCTGCAGCTTCTTGAGGAGTTTTCTTAACCTGAATGCCGCCAACTGTTGCAACACCGCTAACGTTAGGCTTATTATTAACAGCAGGTATCACAGCAAAATTAGTTTTAAAATTTTCAAGAGATGCAACACGCTCTATAGTAGAAGACAAAGAAGATTTTAATACGGTGGTATCATTCTTAACGTCACCAAATTGATCATCAACATATTTCTTTGTCGTAATGTAATAACTGTCACCATTTTCGGTATCAAGCTGCGCGTCACTGGCTAAACGTAAAGACATTGTTGATATCAACTTACCGTTACGAGCATAATTTGTTGTGTCCATAAAACGTTTTCCTCCTTTCCAAGTTGTTGACATTTAAAATCAGACATGTCAGTACCAACTCTTTTCATTCTTTAAGATCATCAAAGTTAAGGTAAGCAAAGTCGGTCTCTCGAGAACTTAACGTGTTAACTTCAGTAGGAACGTTAAAAGTTGAAAGTGCATTTGTTGCCTCTCTTCGTATCCGTAAACTGTCAAGGTAACAATCCATTCTTTGTCTTCCTATAATGATATCATTATTACGTCTAACCAGAAGATTAATGCCTGCGTCGTTCATTTTATACATTTTAGACGCCGTAACAATTGCGCCATATGTTCCGATACACGATCCGCCACTTATAGCTTGACCATCTCGATAGATTTTGAACCCTGTATCTTTTATATAACTCACTGCAGTATGGCACCACTTGTTGAGCGGAAAATTACTTGTAGAAGTGTACAAGTAATCGCAACCATCGTAATTGTCATATCGGTAGAAAAATATTCCTCCGGGTGATATGCCTATTGCTCCAAACAAGTCTACTATGGGTGTAGCAACTGTTGAAGAAGTAGCATTTGCTGTTAGCCAGTAAAAGAAATCTATTGTCCAGCCGTCTTGTAAGTTAAAGATATCAGTATGATCGCATACAATCTTTGCCCCAGGTTTTAGAGATAGGTCAAAAGAGTAGCTGCCAAACTTACAGTAATATTTCGCAGGTGAACCGGTACCTATTCTTGGCGCATAACAAGGACTATCTTCGTCATAAACATACCTGAAAGTATTGTTTGTTCTGTGTACCATACACCACTGTTGTTGAGATTCTATTTTTTTATTATAGTCATTGGCTACAAAAATATTAGGCTTAGCTTTTTGTGAAGGACACCCCATAACCATACAACGATTGCCGTTAGGGTGTATTACCTTTAGCTGAGAATAAAAGGGTGCCAAGTGCTTGCTTTCGTAGAATAGTAAGATACCAGGGGCGCCCAGTAAATACACGAATTGCCGTTGGAAGTTTGTAACCTGACGCGCAAAAAGTTGTGTGTATCGTACACCTTTAATAAGTTCGCTCGCGTTGACGTGTCTTTTTCGTAAGTCAGTTCTATCGCGTATATCCTTTTTTTGTCATTAACTTTAACGTTATACAGCAACATCCAAGTTTCGTAGTTAGAAAGAACATTAACTAAAGTTTCTGCCTTGTTGTATTTACAGTAATAAGAATATACCTTAACTTGTCCAATATAGCCGCCAAAACCACTCTGACCCAGCTTAGAAGAAAAGCCTATGCAGAGTCTCTGTTGTTCCCTTGTCCATCCACCTGTTGATCTTAAAACTTGACCGACATACAAGTTATCGATATAGAAATAAGCTTTACCGGTATACGCATCGTAACTTATACAGTAGTTATGCCACCCGTCTATACAAGAATGATCAGTAACATTTTTAGTAGCGGAACAGTAACCAAACTGTACACAAGCATTATATCCGTAACTAGCTACAGGAAAATTATTCGAAGAATGTAAACGTTTAATATGAAATGTAACTACACTAGAACCTGAACCTGATACCACTTCATACGATAACATACATCTGTTATTATTTAAGGTATCTTGTTTGAGTCCGTATGCTGTACATTCTACAGTAATGCCGTCATCGGTATGTTTTATTTCAGACCATGCAATGTTAGGATTATTAAGCGCCATTCCTGAGTTTGTGTCAGCAGGAAAGAACACAGCGTATTTTGCGTTTCCCATTTTGACTGTTTTCATTTCTTCTGCAAAAACAGGAGTTGTCAGATAAATTTCCTTGGCACTCTCGAAAATGCGATTATCATTTCTGCTTTGGAATCTGACTAAAAAATCAACAGCTTTTGTACTGCCGGACGGCGTAGTTGTTTCACCAACACTTGGTGCAGATTGAGGGGGCGTAAAGTTACTTGTCCACTTTGCTATTCTTCTGATACAAATATCTTTTAGCCACCCCTGAAAAAGATATGCTACAGCACAACTGTGATCTGTGATATCATATCCGGCTTCGCCACCAATAGTAACTCTGGGACAACTTGTCTTGACGTTAAAATAAGCCGCTTCTGCAGAACCTGCAGGAGTACCAGTATGTAGATTGTGATATCTGTCTAACGGCACTGCAGGAGTACAGTCAGGTTGTAAAATTCCGTTAACGTAAAGCTGAGGATACTTATTATTTTCTTTTACAACAGCTATATGAGTCATACCGTTAGCAGGCGACATAGAAATATTAATTGCGTCCCAACACCTGGTATGCCATACGTATGAAGTATCGCTGACATACTCCAGAACAGAAAAAAAGATATTGCCGTCCTTGACAAATAACTTCATATTACCGCTTTGACTTTCAGCGTCAGTATGTCCTTTGTACAAAATAACTGCTTCGTCTTGTTTATTTGCACAAGCTATGTACATATCTATTGTGTATATGGCATTATTAAAAGCGTACGTAACGCCGTCAGGATTTTGGACATAAACATATTTACCGTCAAAATACAGGCATGCCTCAGATTTTGTAGGATACAAACCTGAATCTGCGTAAGTTAACCGGCTGCTATGATCGTAATATTGTTCACCGCAAACTATACGTGACGTGTGTTTTGTTGAGCTAAAATATGACTTAGCTATTTCAGGATAAGGAACTAACGGTACTTCTCTGACAGGGCAGTCATACAACTTACCGGGGTCTTTAACTTTAAAAAAAAGATTAAGCTGAGCGTAATTATTAAACCTGACATCACCTAGAACTGGCATTAGTGACACCGCCTTACTCTAACCACATCATACCAATTTGAGAACCTTGTACCGTGCTAATGGTAGTAGTTTGTATTGCGCGCCATTGACCATCAGCTGATAAAAACAGTTCATTACTTGCAGTGTTAGGTTTAGGTACCAGACCATTATTACTGACAGAAAAGACATCATCGGTGCCGCCACCTTGTACAGTAACGTTAAAGGTACCGTCATTAGTAATCTCAACTCCTGTGCCCGGTTTTACTATACCGGCAGTAGCAGTTGTTGCTACAGGTAACCCGTTAACTGTTCCCTGAAAAGTGATAGGACCTGATACAGTGGTACTTCCTGATATCGTAGTATTGTTAGAAAGAGTTTTCTTTCCCGATAACGTAACAGTACCTGACAAGGTAGTAGTCCCTGATATCGTAGTATTGCCACCTAAACTCGCTGTTCCTGATACTGTAATATTACCTGATATTGTGCTTGGTGTTCCGTCATTGGCAAAAATTTTGACCGTGTTACCTGTACTTTCTTTGACAGTTTTGATATCAGCAAAACGTTGAAGATCAAATAACATTGTAAGATTCCCCTTTCTTTTTTTGTATCTTTATGATATCTCAGTTAGTTGTTCCAAATAAGAGAACCTACAATATCATAGTTAGTACCGTCATAGACAAGGTCATAAGTACAGTTAGCACGAATGACGCTAGCTGCTATAGGATAACCGCGATAGTAAATATTTTTTGCGTTAGTAGTTCCTATTTTTAACTGCGGTGATTCTGTGTTAGTGTTAGCATTCGTAAATTTAACAGTTACACGCGCTCCTTGGTGCAAGTCAAAATCTGCTATGGCAACTTCTTTAACTCTTGTATCTCCGTCTGTATTACAAATACCGTAGTAAGACATATAAGTTTTAAGTGTCGTTACGTCTTTTACAATGTCAGTTATTGTAATCGTAGAACTGCCGCCTCCAGAAGGTCCTTCTATCGGGAATTTTATATTATTAAGAGCCGTACTTAATCCGGACTGTGTTACGTAGTTAGATAAAGCTGAAGTTTTAACATAGCTGGATAAAGAAGAATTTAAAGTTGTAGTTGTTACGTAACTAGATAAAGCTGAGGTTTTGGCATAACTAGACAAAGCTGAATTTAAAGCTGTAGTCGTTACGTAACTAGACAAGGTTGAATTTTGTACGTAATTAGACAAGGCTGAATTCTGTACGTAACCAGATAAAGCTGAAGTTTTGACGTAACTAGATAGAGCTGAATTTTGTACGTAACCAGATAAAGAAGAATTTAAAGCTGTGGTTGTTACGTAACTAGACAGGGTTGAATTTAAGGCTGTAGTCGTTACGTAACCAGACAGAGCTGAGGTTTGCACGTAGTTAGATAAATCGATAGTAGCCCAAGTACCGTTACCCTTAAGATATTTATTCTGATCACCTTTGGCAGGAGCCGGAACTACACCTTTAGTTCCGGCTGCACTGGACGTTGCACCTGTAAAGGAAGCAAAATCTCCTATGCTTACAGAACTATTAGTCAGTTTGTCTGTTACTAAGGCTCTAACCCAAGACGTAGTAGCTATACGACTGGAACTGTCATTAGCACCAGGATTAGTTGCTGTAGGCTCTCCTGTTAAAGACGCATCATTTATTTTTGCGTAAGTTGTTGATATCTTATGGCCTTCACTGTCATTAGTAGCGTTGGTTGCGTTAGTAGCGTTAGTGGCTGTGGTTGCAGTATTAGCAGTAGTGGCGGTAGTGGCAGTAGTAGCGTTAAGAGCGTTAATAGCATTAATGCTTTCAGCAGTAGTATGTGTTACGTCTTCAGCGTCAAAACGATTGCCATTCCAAATAAGCTTTAGCCACGAGTTAGCAGCTACCGAACCAAGCTCAGCAGTTGAACCATTACGTTGAGTTTTGATATTCTTATTTTCACAAACCTTTTCACCATAAGCATCTGTAAGGGTTGCACCGCTTGTATTTGTTATTGTAAGTTTAACCGTTCCAGTATTAGTATTTCCTTTTGTTAACTTGACAAAAAGGATTGTACCGGGACTAAGATCAGAGATATCTTTAATACACACTGTTTTAACTGCGGTAGCAGCTGCGGTCTCACAAACTCCAATAAAGCTTTGAGGCTGTGCAATAATAACAGAACCGGTAGATCCGTTAACTTTTTCATAGTTAAGAATATTACCTGAGGTTGAAAAATCAGTTATGGAATTAGACAGTTGTATTGACGAAGTCGTTGTGTCATTACCCTTAGTAAATACAAAAATAGGATCACCTTGTTGACTCCAACTGAGAGAGACATTTTTAATGTAAGTAGACTTAGCACTATCATTTGTCAGATAAGTTGAAGATGCACTAGTTTTTGTCAAGTAGGTAGAAGTAGCGTCACTCTTAGTAAGATAAGTAGAAGTAGCATCTGACTTTGTCAGGTAAGTTGAAGTAGCGTCATTCTTCTTAAGGTAAGTAGAAGATGCACTGGCTTGTGTTAAGTAGGTTGAAGTGGCGTCTGACTTTGTCAGGTAAGTTGAAGTAGCATCCGACTTCGATAAGTAAGTAGAAGTAGCGTTTGACTTTGTTAAATACTTATCTACTATTTTCGTTTTCCCTGACGTTTTGACGCCTTCTACGTCATCGTAAGAAGCGTAATCAGTACTAACAGACTTGTTAACTGTCATATTAACAACGTCAGAACTGCCTCCTGTCGAGCTTGAAGAACCGTTTGATATGTATGCTAACATAGCTTGAGCAGAATTTTGCGACAACAAGTCACGTCCTGCTTGTGTAATGGTAGTTATTGCAAAAGTATTTGCACCTGTTGTGTAAAGAATTTTGTTCGCAGTTACAGAACTAAGATTACTAATACTTGTTAAACGATCATGTAATGGCTGTTTATTATTAATACTGTTTATGTTAGCAGCAACTGAATTTGAAAGATTCTGAACTGTACTTGAAAGAGTACCTACTGTACTTGAAAGGGTGTCTACCTTGCTTGAAAGACTATTAATATTGTTTGTGTTAGCAGTAACTGAATTTGACAAGTTCTGACCTACTGTACTTGAAATGGTATCTACTTTGCTTGAGAGACTGTTAATGCTGTTTGTGTTGGCAGTAACTGAATTTGAAAGAGAAGTGATATCTTTTTGCGTAGCGACTTCATAGTTATTGCCTGATATCTTAACCTTAGGCGCCTTGATAAAAACTTGATCTTCAGTACCAGGATCAAGCTTTACAACGTTAGTAATATATAACGTTGTATCAAGGACACTTGTACCTTTACCGTTCTTAGCTGTTATTTTTGCTATACTTATACCTGACGTAGCATTACGTGTTACAGCTATAGAAGAAATACCGTTCTCTTTTGCAAGGTAGTAATCTGATATCGTATTATCTTGATCGTCTTTAACAGCACTAATAGATTGATTAACAGTAATATTAACCACTGAGCTGCTACCACCGCCACCACCACTTGTTGAAGAACTGCCTGCTGTGATATACAGTAACATAGCCTCAACAGACTCTTTTGCTAACAGTTCACGTCCTACTGACGTGATATTAGTTGTTCCAAAAGTATTCTGTGCTGTAGTATAGATCATTTTATTTGCAGCTGTTGTTCCAAGTTTAACAATATTCAATCCTGCAGCTGTAATGTCAGACGTACTAAAAGTATCTGTACCTGTTGTATAAAGTATTTTATTGGCAGCTACAGTACTGAGACTGCTAATCTTAGTTAGGAGAGTGTGCGCAGCTTGTTTACTATTTACTGTTGTCGTAAGCGAACTGATATCTTGACTCGTAGCAATATTATAATCAGTACCTGATATCCTGACTTTAGGTTTTGTGGTAAAAACTTGAGCAGTTGTTGTGTCAAGCTGTGCTACGTTAGTAATGTACAAAGTTGTGTCAAGAACACTTGTACCCTTGCCGTTCTTAGCTGTTATTTTAGCTACACTGATTCCTGACGTAGCGTTACGAGTCACTGTTATAGAAGAGAGACCATTTTCTTTTGCAAGGTAATAGTCTGATATCGTGTTATCTTTGTCGTCTTTTGTAGCGTTAACTGACTTAGAAACTGTTATATTAACTACTGTACTGCTGCCACCTGCTGTTCCTGCTGAAGAACCACCTGCTGTTATATACACCAGCATTTCTTCTGTTGTGTTAAAGCCAAGAAGACTTAAACCTGCTGCAGTAACGTTAGCTGTCCCAAAGGTATTTTGAGCCGTAGTGTAGATCATTTTATTTGCAGCTGTCGTTCCAAGTTTAATAATGTTTAAGCCTGCTGCAGTGATATCAGCTGTTCCAAAGGTGTTTTGAGCTGTAGTATAAAGTATCTTGTTTGCAGCTGTTGTACCAAGCTTAATAATATTTAAACCTGCTGCAGTGATATCAGCCTTACCAAAAGTATCCTTTGCCGTAGTATAGATAATCTGATTTGCTGCTACAGAACCAAGGTTACTAATGCTTGTTAAAAGGGTATGAGACGCCTGTTTGCCGCCAATTGCAGTAGATAAGGAGTTGATATCATTTTTTGTAGCAATTTCATAGTTGGTATTAGATATCTTGATTTTAGGTGCCTTGGTAAAAACCTGATCTTCATTGCCAGGATCTAGTCGTGCCACGTTAGTAATGTAAATGGTCTTGTTAAGAACGCTTCCATTATTACCATTCTTAGCAGATATCTGTGCTACACTTATACCTGACGTTGCGTTACTGGTGACTGTTACTTGAGATATACCATTTTCCTTGGAAAGATAATAATCAGATATTGTATGACCCGCAGAATCTTGAGTTGCAGAATCTGCGTGCTCAGCTTCTTTAACCTTAGCAGCACCAGTTAAGATAGAAGAAAGGCCTTCTGCAAGTTCCTGTTTGGTAGAGTAATGATCTGATATGGTATTACCGTTGCTGTCTTTTTCTGCTTTCTTTACTACTGTTGTACCGTCAAGAATAGAAGATATCGATGTATTGATAGTCGTGATATTACTTTGAGCCGTAGAAAGATTTCTGTTAATTGTAGATATCGAAGAGTTAATAGTTGTAATGTTACCCTTTATTGTAGAGATACTGCTGTTAACAGTAGCGATATTATCACTAATAGACTTGTTAACAGAAGAAATTGAAGTATTAAAGGTAGACAAAGGAACGTAGTAAGACGATATTGTATTGCCTGCACTGTCTTTTGTCGCTGAACCTGCGCTTGTAGCAGAGTTAGCAGTAGTTGCTTTACCAACCGTAAGATTGCTCCAAGATAATGCGGGATCACCGTTAACTACTACCTTACCACTAGATGTGTCAATACGCGGTACATTTAAGAAGGCAGCCATATCTATGACGTCATCTTTTTGTAACAAACTTAATCCTGACTTGCTGATATCAGTATTTTTATAAGTATTTGCAGCCGTGGAGTAAAGGATACGATACTTGTTGGTAGCCGGCTTACTTGTAAGTCCCGCTATTGACGTTAAGTCTGCGTCAAGTGGTTGTTTTGTACTGTATAAGTCAGCTATGGAGAGAGCGTTAGTATTAATGCGTTCTTCTGCAGCACTTAAACTTTCTTTGAGTTCTGAAAGTGACCCCATTGTAGTGTTTATTATGTTTTGTACTTCTACACCAAGGTCAGTAGCTGTTACTATCCTTGACGATTGAGAGTCAGTTGTATTGGGGGCCTTAGGTTCACCTGTAAAAGTAGGACTGTTAATAGGTGCCAAGTCAGATACTTTAACGTTAAAATTGTAAGTAGTACCGTTTAGCTTAACAGTACCTGCTTTTCTTACAGACATACTAGTATAATCAGCTGACGATGTAGACGGTGTGCTTACAGAAATACTGGCTTTATCAAGCTTTGTGCCCAAGGCCGTAGTCATAGTTGCAGCAAAAGCGTGATCTTTGTTAAGCGACGTACTGATATCTTTCAGACTCATAAGATCGTTCTCTTCAAGATTGCCGGTTATTGCTTTCTTGATATCTTGTACAAATTTGGTAGTTGCCAGTCTTAAACTTTCGTCATTAGCAGAAGGATGGGTATTAGAACGCGGTGTTCCTATAAAAGTAGGACTGTCTAATGGCGCATAATCTTTGACGTTAACGGTAAAGTTATAAGTTGTTGCAGCGTCATTAGGATCTTTCTTAACTGCAATGCTGCCTATTTGTGCAATACCTGTTTGAATGTTAGGCTTATTATTCACACCTGTTTGTACAGTAATATCCAGCGCGTCTCTAAAATCTTCAAGATATTCAACCCTTTCAACTGCACTTGATAATGCTGCTGCCAAGTCTTCAGTGTCTGCCTTAACTTCTTCTATTTTTACGTCCACGTAATGCTTTGTAGTAAGATAATAATCGTCGTCATTTTGTACTGCGTCAGAAATTTCAGGTAAAAGTTTGAGTGGCACTGAAGATATCAACTTACCATTTTCATACTTAACGTTATTGCTAAGATTATTTTCTACGTAAATTGTTGCCGCCATAAAACGTAACCCCTCCTTTCCTAATTGTTGATGCTTAATGCTACTCATTGTTTTGTTCAACTCCTACGTTCTTTAATTTGTTGCCACTACTGTTGTTAATCAGTCCAAATGAGAGAACCTACGATATCCCAAGTAGTACCGTTATAAACAAGATCGTAAGTAGCATTAGATCTTAATGCTTCAGCAGGAATGTTTCTTCCGCGATAACAGATAAACTTTGCAGCAGTGCCTGATACAGAAAGTTGAGGGTTAGCTGCTGTATTTTGGTTAACAAAGTTAACGGTGATTCTTGCGCCCGTTACAAGAGAAAAAGAAGCTAAGGTTACAGTTTTTAAAGCTGTACTTGCGGCAGTATTACAGACACAATATCTTGATATTGCTGCTGTACCGTCAAAAGAGAATCCGTCGATAAGTTGCGGAGTAGTAAGCTTGTTGGAAGACGACGCAGTCAGCGCTTCAGCTGTAACGTCAGGTATACTGATACTGGCTATTGCGTTTTGTACAAAAGCGGTAGTAGCTATTCTTGTAGAGTTATTGCTGGCAATAGGTGTAGGTGCTGTAGGTTCACCACCAAGATTAACAATAACAGTATCAGGTAACTTAATTGTGATATCAGAAGATCCGTCAAAGGAAGACGGATCTCCTGTGTTATCACCACTTTTATCGGAGACATAAAATTTTCTTACCGTATTTAACGTTTTAGCTTTATCTGCCAACGCGGCAGTTGCAGCTTTTTCTGTTTTAGACAAGAATAATGACGACGCATTCTCTATTGACAGATAAGTCTTATCTGCTTCAGAAATAGTAAGATAGTTTGACAAAGAGTAATTGTAGCTATTTTGGATAGTGGTTATGTTCTCTTGGGTAACAAACTCAGCAACGTTATGAGTAATGATATCACCAAATTTGCCTACCTTACAGTAAACAAGGTTTGAATGCTCTGCGTCATATCTCCCGTCCCAGTAAGCAAGACTGTTAAGAGAAGTAGCTTTAGTTTTACCGCTGCTAAACGATGCCCAGCCAAGGTGATTAGGTGACGTCATATTATGAAGATCTGCTATCTTAACGTAAGACGTTGATATCTGATTGCCGTCTTCGTCATTAATGGCACTAATCGATATCAAAGACGATAAAGAACTAACTGATATCAGAGCAGAAAGTGAGTTATTAACTGTTATGTCAACAGTACTTGACTCGTCCTTACTTATAACATTTAACTTGTCTCTGGCGTCTGCAGCGTCATTACTGCCTAGCAATTCTCTTGCAAAGCCGGTCAAAGGCGTAACGTTATAGATATCTTTACCTATAGTATAAATCATTTTGTTAGCTGACGTATCCAAGTTAGCTATTGAAGTTAGGGCGTCACTTTTATCTTGCTTACCGGAAATAGAATTAATAACTGTTGTGGAAAAATTGATATCACCGCCTATGGCGTTATAGATATCAGTTATTGTAAAGTTATTAACAGCACTGCTGCTGTTACCCGTTATATTCTTTAACGCTCTTGTTACAAAAGCAGTAGTAGCTATTTGTTCAGAGTCATCGTTTTTTGCTGCTGTAACAGCTGTAGGTATTCCGGTAAAAGCAGGACTGTTAATGGGCGCGTAACCTGAAAAATCAACGTTAATATCCTTGTTTATTACATTTCCGAACTTAATGGTTCCTATCCTGGTTCCTTGAGATAAAGTATTGCTGACTTCGATATCAGACAGTTTAGCGTAAGTGATATTAATTTGGTGTCCGTCACTGTCATTGACTGCGTTAGTTGCTGTTGTTGCTGTTGTAGCTCTTTTAGCCGTAATATCCCATGTCCCCCTTGCTCCTGTACCGTCCAGTCCTGCCACACCAAGAGTATTTCTTGCTGCCGTAGCTGACGTATTACTCAATAATGTTCTTGCAAAACTGGTGATATCGGTAGTAGCGTAAATATTATTAGCCGTTGTATAAAGCATCTTATCCTTGCTTGCGTTAAGTTGTGCTATGGAAAGTAGTGTAGGACTGTAAGGTTGTGTAGCAGCTGACAGATTGCTGACAGCTCTTGCCACAAAAGCAGTAGTAGCTATCTGTCTGGTCGCGACTTCTTCACCTGCTGTAGGCGCCATAGGTGTCCCCTTAAATTCAGGATTAACTACTCTTGCGTAATCAGATACGTTTACAGTTAACGTATAATCTCTGCTGGGTGTTACTATTGTTCCTATAGTGGCTATTCCTGTATACCGATCAGGTTTTACGTTATCAGGAGTACTGACTTTAAACGAAGAACTAAAGTTATGAATTTCTGATATCTCTGTAATAACAGAAGATAACGAGCTATTTATTACTGTTTCTTTGTCAGTAATAGTTTTAATTTTAGTGTCTACGTAATGCTTTGTAGCCAAGTAATAATCGTCACTGTTTTCTAACGTCTGTTGAGCTGTTGATATCAAGCTAAGTGGAATAGCAGTTACTGCTGATACACTCATAGAATTAACCTCCTTCCACTTTTTTGTTAACATAAAAGTTAACTAAAACTGCTTATAGTATATGTTACGCAAGATAACCTACAATATGCCATCCTGTACCTATTGCATTGCCTGCTTGCTCAGTATTTATTCTTATCATATCATACAGACCTTTTGCTTTTATCTTTGTTCCCGGATTTGCACCTTGGTATAATATAGTTCTTGCTGCGTTACCGTTAATCGATAACGTTATTGCACCTGTAACTGAGTTACCGTTAACAAACAATACCGATATTCTGTCACAGAAGTGTTCTGTAGCAGTATTATTAGCCGCAGTTGAATCTTCTTTATTGTATGAGTAATTAGGAATTGTAACTGTTTTAGCTGCAGTTGCTGCTGCAGTTGTGCACACAGCAACAGGTGTAGAGAGATTGCCACAGAAACCATTTGCAATAAAGTACCCTGAATAATTCGTCATTCTTGCCCAGTGTGCCGTCTTATCTGTTGCGTTCATAGCTGAAAAGAAATCTATATTTGAATCGCTAGTTAGTACTAATGCTTCAAAATTACTAGAACTAGATATCGTCTGCCATGTACCATCTGACTTTAACTTGTTAGGAAATTGTGTTGTGCCTAACCATTTTTTAGCTTCTTCACCTGCGTTAACATACAAACGGTTACTTCCTTGGACTATAATGTCATGACCCCACGATTGCCTGTCATACAACAGAAGACCCGACATTGTGTTTGCGTCAAGTTCAGACACTATACCGCCACCGACGCGTGGCATATATACATATGATATGTTATCGTCATCGCCCAAGGTTACGTTACCATTAAACTTTGTTGCACCTAGCGCTGCTGTTGTGTAACTGGACGTAATGATAGTTCCTGTAGGTTCTGCGTCTTGAGTGCCTCCTGCAAGATTATCGTGTAAAGTCCATATACCTTTGCCATTTCTTGAGTTTTGACAGTCAATAACTGTAAAACGAGTACCCATGTTAGTACCGGCACGATAATGCCACAAAATCCACGGATTCGCTTTATCACTTGGTTTTTGAAGTCTAAAGTAACTTTCGTTAAAACCTGAGTTTATGAACCACTGACATTGTGCAGTGTTTGGACCGGTAGAGTTAGTACTTGCATGAATATGAAGAATACCTCTGTAGCCGCCGCCTACGCAGTTTTCAACAAGAAAAGTAATTGACGCGTCAGTCCAAGGAGAACTTAGCGTGATTTCAGCAACTTTATACCACGGTTTTGTTTGAGTACCACCTTGACACTGTATGCAAGTATGTATACTCTTAATTGCGTTATACAAACCGGCTGCTGTAGTCTGTCCTGTACCTCCGTGAGCTATAGGAAGGGTTCCTGTAACGCCTATTGTCTTAACGTCAGCGTTACCTTGGAAGTTAGCTGCTGAAGAGTTAGAGAGACTAACTTGTAAAGCTCTTGCTGAGGATAACGAAGAAGCCTTAGTAGCCGTTGCAGCGTTACCTGTACAAGAACCTGAAGATCCTGAAACATTACCGGTAACATTGCCTGTTAAAGGCCCTGAAAAACCTGTTGCAGTTAAAACACCGTTAGTACCAAAAGTAAATACTTTTCTATTAGGCATTGCGTTACAGTTACTCATTATGTAAACATTGCCATCTGCTACAAGGTAAGCCTCTTCTGAATCTTGTGCACCTGCTACAGTTTCATAAACGCCTTGCGGAGCTTCACCTGCACCCATGATCAAAGCTTGCCCTGCTGATACTATAACATCTTGTCCATAACCTGACGCGTTAGAGTGGGCGTTAGTAATTATAGGATAATTGGATTTACTGCCTTGTGCTATTATCCGTTGACCTTGACCAAGAATGATATCACCGGTAAAAGTTGCACCTGAAAGTTTAGCGTAAGTTGTGTTAATTTGGTGACCGTCGCTGTCTTGTGTAGCTTTAGTAGCACCTCCTACGTTAACGGCAGAAAGTACTGTGGCACCTGTTCCACCGTTAGCTATAGGAAGCGGACTGTTACAAGTTACAATAGAACCAAAGGCGCCTTTGTTACAATGAGACAAGTTAGAATTCGTACCATTAAAAGTACCATTCCAGTAAGCAAGGGCACTTTTGTCTATTAGGTATCCGTTATTAGTACCCCAGTCAAGGCCACCGGCAGTACTTCTTGAGTATTTTTGTACAACGTTACCTGCTGTTTGTAAGCTAACGTTAACAGAGTCAATGATTTTACGTTCAGTTTTCCAAGCACTACCAAATTGGTGACGCCAGTAAAGGTCAGTGTCGCTTTGCATAAGACTGTAAAAAATCATACCGTAACCTCTGCCGTCACTCTGACCGTTACGATGCTTTACGTTAAGAACGTTAAACCAAGGTTTAGTACTTGCTGCACCTGACGCACCTACTGATACTTGACACGTGTACATACCACTCTTTATTGAGTTAAAGTTAGCCATATTCAAGTTTATAGCTGCGTTAACGTCATTACTGCACGCACTTGGTATGTTACAGATTGTTTCTGTTGTTCCTGAACCACCTGCTATTGTAGGCGTAACAAGCAAAGGTGTGTAATAAGAAGTTATTACGTGACCGCTGCCGTCTTGTGTAGCTTTAGTAGCTGTTGCAGCGTTGCCGGTACAAGATCCTGAAGAACCTGAAACGTTACCCGTAACGTTGCCCGTAACATTCCCTGTTAAATGTCCAGAAAAAGTTGCCGCAGTTACTGTACCCGGAAATCCTGTGTTACCATCAGTTCCCAACAACGTTGCACGTCTTGCCCTAGTAGACAAGAGAGTATCAACGTTTGTCTTAGTAAGAGCACCGTCAGTAGGCATAGCACTCAAATTATTCTTATACTGTGATACGTAAATAGCTTCTGCACCGTCGTCCCCTGTGCCGATATCAAGGTAACCGCCCTCGCTTGTCGAAGCAGTGTCATCGCCTAAACCAACAAACATTCCGCCCCATTCATTTCTCATACGTGTATAGATTACGGGATAAGGATCTAAGCTGTTACCGTACATTCCGTCATTCAAAACGCTAGACCTTACCATTCTTGTTTCGCCAACCTTAACATTGTTAAGGTTAGTCTGTCCAGTACCACCGTTAGCAACAGGAAGTGCACCTGTCGTATTACCAAGGCCTAGCGCATTACGAGCTGCAGCTGCCGTAGTCTGCCCTGTACCACCATTAGCTACAGGTAAGGCCCCTGTAGTATTGCCTAGTCCTAGTGCGTTACGTGCCAGTGCAGCTGTCGTTTGTCCGGTGCCGCCTTGCGCAATTTGAAGGACGCCTTGTACACCGATATTAGTGACGTTGCCATTTCCCTGAAAGTTAGTAGCACTTGTTTTATTCAAACTAACTTGTAACGCTCTCGCTGTTGTTAAAGATGCAGCAGTAGTAGCTGTTGTAGCACTATTAGCTGACGTTGCAGTTCCTACAGTAACCTTAGAGAGATCAGTTTGTCCCGTACCGCCTCTGGCTACAGGAAGAGTACCTGCCTGAATCTGACTTGCACTTAGAGAAACACCTGACGAAGAAAGGACAGTGTTTCCCGTAGCTATATTAAATTGGGTATCGGTAAAACGTTGAAGGTCAAAAACAAAAGATATCTTTTGGTTTAACATTGTTATAATTCCCATCCTTTCTGATATCAGCTGCCCCATACAAGAGAACCGATAATTTCATACTGTATTCCGTTATATACCAAGTCATAAGTGCTATTAGCTTGTAATGCTGCTGCAGGTACTGCTGAACCACGATAATAGATAGCCTTAGCGCCTGTATTGCTGACGTTAAGAGTAGGATTAGCGGCCGTGTTAGTAACAGTAAACTTAACAGTAAGACGTGATCCGGTTACAAGAACAAAACCAGTAAGTGTTACGGTTTTTGCAGCTGTCGCTGCTGCTGTTGAACAAATAGCATAACTTAATACATTACTATTATTTATGGTAGCTGTAACTTGCGTGCCTGTCGTAGGTATAGTAACTTCGTTATTCGATTGTCTTTGACCACAAAGGGTCCATCTTTTGTCATTGAATGTTGAGTTATAACCTTCTGATAAAACTGTAAATACAGTCGTACTCCATCCTTCGTTAGGAACCTTAAACCAAAGTTCAACAGTATAATTATCAGTTAACACGAGCACAAAATCTTGAGGATTATAGGATGACACATCACTTAAAATGAACTGAGCTGCGCCCCATGTAGGGTTGCCCTTTCTTACGTTGATATATAAAGTAGCACAACGATAGTTACCAAAAATAGTCTCTATTAAAAATGTTATTTGAGGATTTCTATTAACTGCTGTTCCTATTTCGTAATAAGCTACTTTAGACCAGTAACCGGGACTTGAGGTAGGAGGTGTTCCTAAAAATCCTACTTGAGTATGCCTTTTTATTGTCTCTATAGTCCATCCTGCTTGTGAGCTTGCTGTACCCGTTACTTCACCTGTTAACGTTACACTTTGTGCTGTAGCAAACTTAGTAGCGCTGTCTGCAGTTCCCGCACTTGTAGCTTTGCCTGAGAAGGTAGTAGCGGTTACAGTTTTTCCTGTTGCGTCAATATTACCGTTAACCTTAAGGCCGCCTGTTCCTACGTTAACTAAGCCACCGTCAGTATTAAGATAAAGTTGTGTAACTGTAGTACCTGTAGCTTTAGCTTGAATTTCGTTACAGTCAATTTCCATATGAGTAGAAGTTGCTGCGCCACCAATAATAAGGGCAGGACTGTTGTTAGCAGTTCCTGACAAGTCTGTAGTTTTTGATAACGTTAACGTACCTGTCAGAGTAGCTGTCGTGCCTGTTACGTTACCTGTAAAAGTAGCCCCCGAGAGTTTAGCGTAAGTAGTATTAATAGCTTTACCGTCACTGTCTTGCGTAGCCTTAGTAGCAGCGCCTACTGTAACTTTAGAGAGATCAGTTTGACCCGTACCGCCGTTTGCTACACCCAGTGTTCCTGTAACACCAGGACGCGGTGACGCTGCGAGAACGTTAGCAGCTGTAGTACTTGCAAGGTTAGTCAGCATTGAAGGTGAAGCAGTCAAGCCTGTACCGCCGTTAGCTATGGGAAGGGCGCCTGTTGTATTGCCCAAGCCCATAAAGTTACGAAGGTCTTGTATTTTTGTGTAACCACCGTTAGCGTGATTAGTATTAACAGTGATAACGTACTGAGCAAGGGCTGCTGTATTCATATTATCGCCAAATAAGGCTTGCCTTGCTTTAGGCAAAGTAGTTTGTCCTGTACCACCGTGTTCTATAGCTACTGTTCCTGTAACGTTAGCTACACTCATCTGAGACGTTGTACTGAGAGTAGAGACTACACGTGTACCTGTAGGTTCTGTGGCGTCACCTTTATCGTCGAATCTATCATATAATGTCCAATAAATATTTGTGTCGTCATTGTCATTTTCGCCTATTACCGTAAAAAATCTTCGCGTTGAACCTCCGACAATTTTGGTCCACAAAGTAGCGTCATATCCGTCATAAGCTATTTCAAAATGTGTGACATCAAAGCCCATACATTCTTTCCACTGCAGTTGTGCTATAGCAATACCATTGGTTCCAGTTCTAACATAACAACTGAGAACACCATAATAATCAGTATGGTTTTGTCTATAAACGTGAAACAGAATAGCACGATCTTGGTTAACACCATTCGTAGTTGTACTTGCTACCTTATACCATTGATAATCAGCGTCAGGTGAGATGCCGTTACCTACTCTAGCAGTTCGTCTTTTTGTAGTTATAGACCATCCTGCCTGAGAACTTGCAGTACCTGTGATATCACCAGTAAGAGTTATGACTTGTGCACTTGCAAACTTAGTAGCTGTAGCAGCATTGCCAGTACAAGAACCTGCAGAACCAGAGACATTGCCTGTAACATTACCTGTGACATTGCCTGTTAAGTTGCCTTTAAAGATTGAACTCAAAATGCCTGTATCAGCATTCCAGGTAAGTGACGCCTTACGTGTGTTGGTACCTGCAGTAACGTTATCTTTTGACACAGAGTAAAGCCATACATCGTCAGTAGAACCGTCCCAAGTACACAGGGCTACTCTATAGTTTTTCGTAGGCGAGTTAAAGATTGCAGAGAAGTTAGCTGTGTTATTATTAATAAGTGCGTTACCGTAAGTAGCTGCACCAACGTAAGTGGTTGAGTTAGTAGTTCCCCTTACCTTACCTTCAAAGTAAGAAGCACTGACAGCACTGGCTGACGGGTTAACCTTAACGCCACTTGCGAAAATAGCGGTCTTGGCGCCTTGGTTAGCCGTAGCGTTAGCAGCTGCAACAAGAAGGATAGGATGGGTATCGTTAGCAGTACTTACGTTTTGGGTCATGAGAGTATCAGTATTAGTGTTAGTGTCAGTGGACGATATCATAATGTTGCCGTTAGCGTCACTGGTTACTGTAGTTGCACCTGATCCTGATATCTTAACCCTATTACGTACTGTTGTATCGTCTGTTAAGATAAGGTGAGTAGCGCCATTAGAAGTAGCTGCGTTAGCTGCACCATTACTTGCACCTGCGTAAAGGTGAGTAGTATAGTGGGTATTGGTATTGGTATCTTGAGTAACGAAAGTTCCTGTAGTGCCGTCAGCTTTTGTAAAGGTTACTGTTGTTCCACTAACGGAGAATCCTGTTACTGCTTCTGTCTTAGTGGCATAAGTTGAAGTTATTGTATTACCACTTGCGTCAGCTGTTGCCTTACTTGCCAAGCCTGTAAAGTTAGTAGCTATAACAGTGCCTGTTTTAGGATTCAACTTAACGTTTGAACCAAAGATAGCTGTTTTGGCACCTTGGCTAGCCGTAGCGTTAGCCGTAGGTGTAGCAAGAATAGGATAGGTAGCGTCAGTAGTGCTGACATTTTGGGTAACAAGAGTATCGGTATTGGTATTTGTGTCAGTTGAAGATATCGTAATGTTACCGTTAGCGTCAGACGTTACGGTAGTAGCGCCTGCACCAGATATCTTAATTCTGTTACGTGCAGTTGTGTTATCTGTAACTATAAGGTGAGTTGCGCCGTTAGTTGTTGCTGCGTTAGCAACACCGTCGCTTGCACCTGCGTAAAGGTGAGTAGTGTAATGATCGTTGGTATCTTGAGTAGTGATTGTTCCTGTTGTGCCGTTACCTTTTGTGTAAGTAATAACTTTTCCTGAAACAGAGAGACCTGTTATGGCGTTAGCCTTAGTCTCGTAAGTAGTTGTGATATCGTTACCGTTAGCGTCAGCTGTAGCCTTGCTTGCTAAGCCTGTAAAGTTAGGCGCAGTTACCGTGCCCGGGAAGCTTGTGTTACCTAAATCGTCAAGAAGGGTTGCTGTTCTAACTAAAGTTACAAACTGACCTTTATACTGTCTGACGTAAATGGCCCATCCTGCGTTAGAAGCACCACCTACGGCTATTCTGAACTGATCATTAGTTCCCATATTACCTCTTACAAGTTCACCTACTGTATCGTTAGCTACTGTAGCTTGAACTTTAAGAGCTGATCCTACACCGGTAACAGCTGAAAGTGCTGTGTGCCCTGTACCGCCGTTGGCTACAGCTACTACACCTGTGACGTTACCTGCAGTTGTTGCCGTTGTAGCGTTACCGTTGAAGGTAGTTGCAGTTATAGTACTTGTGCTTGGGTTAACCTTAACACCGCTTGCAAACAAGACAGCAGCAGCACCTACGTTAGCTGTAGCGTTAGCCGTTCCTGATATCAGAATAGGATAGGTATTGTTATCTGTTGACACATTCTGTGCTACTTTTTGATCTGTTGAAGATACGGTCATAACGCCTGCAGCATCACTTGTTACTGACGTTGCACCTGTGCCTTTTATAGTTATAGTATTGCGTGCTGTTGAGTTATCAAAAAGACGCAAAGCAGTATTACCATTCGTCGTTGACGCGTTAACGGTTGACGTTGCTGCACCAAGAATTAACTTAGAAGTCCAGTGAGTATCAGTGTTAGTGTCTTGGGTAGTAAAAGTGCCTGTTGTACCGTCACCCTTATAGAAGGTAACAGTTGTGCCGCTTGCTGTAATGTTAGTTATTGCGTTAGCTTTAGTTTCGTAGGTAGTCGTTATTACGTTTCCTGAACCATCTTGGGTGGCCTTAGTAGCACTTGTAGCGTTACCTGAAAGTGCACCTTGGAAGGTTGTAGCTACAATAGTTGACGTCGACGGATTAGCCTTAATACCTGATCCAAAGTAAGTAGCTTTATTGCCAATATTGCCAGTAGCGTTAGCAGTAGCACCAAGAAGAATAGGATAGGTATTATTAGTCGTCAACACATTCTGTGCAGTAGCGTTATTTGTGTCAGTATTATAGTCAGCAAAGACATACCAACTTTCACCGTTATAAACCATAGGTACGTAACTGTTGGCGGTGTAGTGAGTAGTCTGTGTTGTGGTTCCTACTCTGTAAATAGGAATGGCGTCAGTTGCTGTACCTCCTGACAGAGTTAAGGTTAAGGTAGCATTACCTGAACCGTTAAAGGGAAGCTTGTAGACAATGACTTTACCTTTATAAAGTGCGGGATCTTTTGTTACGCCTGTCCAAGTACCTGTAACTGCAGTTTGGGTACCTTCTATATACTCTACTACGTGTTCTGATATCTTTTTACCGTTTGAGTCATTAGTAGCTGTTGCTGCCGTTCCTGAAATGCTGATACCCCAAGTTCCTGACGCGTTAGATCCGTCTCTTGCAGGAACAGAAAGGGTTGCACGCATTGCTGCTACGTCATTATCATCAAGAAGAGAACGTGCAGTAGCAGTCAGAGTAGTTACAGCGTAAGTGTTGGCTGCAGTAGTATAGATCATCTTGTTGGCAGCCGTTGTTAATCCTGATATCGAAGTTAGGGCAGCGTGTAAAGGTTGCTTTCCTGCAAGGGCAGTAGTTATTGTTGCAGAGAAGTTGGCGTCATTCCCAAGGGCTGCTGCAAGTTCGTTAAGGGTGTCAAGAGCGGCGGGTGCACTTCCTAATAAGTTAGTAACTGCAGTATCAACAGCAGTTTTGACAAAGGCTGTTGTCGCTACTTGGGTAGTGTTAGTCCCTGCTGTAGCCGTAGGAGCACTAACTGCACCTGTAAAAGTGGCACCTGCAAGTTTAGCGTAAGTTGAAGTGATAGTTTTACCGTCACCGTCTTGAGTAGCCTTGGTAGCACTTGTAGCGTTACCGTTAAATGTAGTAGCAGTTATAGTCTTAGTGCTGGGATTAACGTAAACGTTAGTACTAAAGTAGGCGTCAGCAGTTTCAGCAGTTGTTGTGTTATTCTTTTTAAGAAGAATAGCATAGCTTGCGTTAGCGGTACTGTTAGTTTGAGTTACCTTATTGTTGGTATCTTGGGTAGTAAAGGTTCCAAGAGACGTACCTTCTGCGTTCTTGTAAGTTACTGTAGTGCCGCTTGACGTTATGCTGTGTACTGCTGCATCTTTAGTTGCGTAAGTTTCCGTGATATCATTACCGTCAGCGTCCTGAACAGCACTTGTTGCTGTAGTAGCGTTACCGGTTAACGATGCCTTAATTGTAGCAGGAAGTTTAAGAGTTATTCCTGCTGAACCATCAAAAGATACAGCAGTTCCTGTGTTAGTACTTGAGTTATCTGATATCCTGATATCAATAGCTTGATTGATCTTTTCGGCAGTACTGGCTTTACCTGTAAGATTGCCTGAAAAGGTAGTAGCAACAATAGTAGAAGTTGAAGGATTAACTTTAACTCCTGATCCAAAAATGGCAGTCTTTGCACCCTGGTTAGCAGTTGCGTTGGCAGCTGCTACTAAAAGTATGGGATAAGTATTATTGGCAGTGCTGACATTTTGGGTTACAAGAGTGTCAGTGTTGGTATTGGTATCTTGGATAACAAAGGTTCCTGTTGTACCGTCAGCTTTGGTGTAAGTTACGGTAGTACCACTAACGGAGAATCCTGTAACCGCTTCTGTCTTAGTAGCGTAAGTTGAAGTTATTGTATTACCACTTGCATCTTGAGTAGCTTTAGTGGCAGTACTTGCGTTACCTGATAAAGCACCAGAGAAGGTAGTAGCTGATATCGTATTAGTTGAAGGATTGATTTTAATGCCGCTTGCAAAGATAGCAGTTTTAGCCCCTTGATTAGCGGTTGCGTTAGCAGTAGGCGTAGCCAAAATAGGATAAGCAGCGTTAGTTGAACTTACATTTTGGGTCACAAGAGTGTCAGTATTAGTGTTCGTGTCAGTAGACGATATTATAATATTGCCGTTGGCGTCACTCGTTACAGTAGTGGCGCCCGATCCTGATATCTTAACTCTGTTACGTGCAGTTGTATCGTCTGTTAGAATAAGATGCGTGTTACCGTTAGTAGTAGCTGCGTTAGCAGTACCATTACTGGCTCCTGCGTAAAGGTGAGTTGTATAGTGCGTGTTGGTATCTTGAGTAGTAAAAGTACCTGTTGTGCCGTCAGCCTTAGTGTAAGTTACGGTAGTGCCGTTAGTAGAAAAACCGGTTATAGATTGTGTTTTGGTAGCGTAAGTTGTTGTGATATCATTGCCGTCAGCGTCATTGGTAGCGTTAGTAGCAGACGTTGCGTTACCGGATAACGTTGCTTTAATAGTTGCGGGCAATTTTAACGTTATGCCTGTTGAGCCGTCAAAAGACACACCCGTACCTGTATTAGTAGAAGAGTTATCTGATATCCTGATATCAATTGCCTGACCTAACTTATCAGCACTTGTTGCGTTACCAGTTAAGTTACCCACAAAAGCAGTAGCTGATATTGTGCTTGTTGACGGATTAGCAAGAATTCCTTTACCAAACAAAGCAGCTTTATTACCAATGTTAGCAGTAGCGTTAGCAGTGTATCCCAATAAAATAGGATAAGTATTATTAGCTGTTGAGATATTCTGTGCTGTAACTGTGTTAGTGTCAGTATCAGTATTGATATCACCTATAAGTTCATATTGTGTGCCATTATATATAAAGGAATAAGTTCTGCCGGCTGCAAGATACCCTTTGGAAATTGCCGCATTTCTGTAATAAATAGGCATTGCGCCTGTTGAGTTAACGTTAAGAGTAGGATCATTCGCAGTATTTGTGACTGTAAACCTGACAGTTATTACAGCACCGGTGTCCAGAGTAAATCCTGAACAACTAACTGTTTTTTCTACAGTTGCTGCTTCTGTACTACAAGTAGCGTAATGAGATACGGCTGCTGATCCGTCAAAAGAGACACCGTCAATAGTTTGTGCCGTATTTAAGGTTTTAGCTTTACCCACGGTAACGTTATCTAAGTTAGTTTGCCCCGTGCCACCATTGGCTACAGCTACAATACCTGTAACGTTGGCTGCTGTTCCTGATACGTTACCTGTAACATTGCCGGTTAACGGTCCTGAAAATCCCTTAGCTGTCAAGATTCCTGTACTTGGGTTAAGTTTGATATCTTTAGAAAATACTGCTGTTGTAGTAGCTGTTGCAGTGGCGTTGGCAGTAGCCGTAGCCAGTAAAGGATAAGTACTATTGGTTGTACTGACAGTTTGAGTAACTTTGGTGTTGGTATCTTGAGTAGTAATAGTACCTAAAGATTCTCCTGCTGCGTTCTTATAAGTTATGGTAGTACCACTTACGCTGATATTATGAACAGCAGAAGCTTTAGTTGCGTAAGTTGCTGTTATTGTGTTACCTTCATCGTCTTGAACAGCACTGGTTGCCGTTGTTGCGTTACCGGATAATGTTGCTTTAATCGTAGAAGGCAACTTAAGAGTTATACCCGCTGATCCGTCAAAAGATACTGCTGTTCCCGTATTGGTAGAAGAATTATCTGATATCCTGATATCAACAGCTTGATCAATCTTTGCAGCAGTATTGGCCTTACCTGCAAGATTACCTGAGAAGGTAGTAGCAGTAACAGTGGAAGTTGACGGATTAACCTTAACACCTGATCCAAAGATAGCAGTTTTGGCCCCTTGATTAGCTGTAGCGTTAGCTGCAGCTACTAAGAGTACAGGATAGGTATTATTGGCAGTACTAACATTCTGAGTTACGAGAGTGTCTGTGTTAGTGTTAGTATCTGTTGAAGATATCGTAATATTGCCATTAGCGTCAGACGTTACAGTAGTTGCACCGGATCCTGATATTTTAATTCTGTTACGTGCAGTAGCATCGTCTGCTAAAATAAGGTGAGTGGCGCCGTTAGCAGTAGCAGCGTTAGCTGTACCGTCACTTGCTCCTGCGTAAAGATGGGTAGTGTAATGGGTATTAGTGTCTTGAGTAACAAAACTTCCTGTTGTTCCGTCACCTTTAGTATAAGTTACGGTAGTACCACTTGCACTCATTCCGGTAATAGCGTTAGCTTTAGTTTCGTAAGTACTGGTAATAACGTTGTCGCTGCCGTCTTTGGTAGCTTTAGTAGCACTTGTTGCGTTACCAGAAAAAGTAGTGGCAGTAATAGTTTTGGTACTTGGATTAACGTAAACACCTGTATTAAAATATGCGTCATTGGTAGCTGTAGTAGTAGTATTATCCTTTTTTAACAAGACAGCGTAGCTTGCGTTAGCTGTACTGCTGGTTTGAGTCATTTTATTGTTTGTATCTTGGGTAGTAAAAGTTCCCAATGACGTACCATTGGCGTCTTTATAAGTTACGGTAGTACCGCTGGCAGTTATGCTGTGTACTGCACCTGTTTTAGTAGCGTAAGTTTCTGTGATACTATTGCCGTCAGCGTCATTAGTTGCACTTGTTGCTGACGTAGCGTTACCTGATAATGACGCCTTAATAGTTGACGGTAGTTTTAACGTTACGCCTGCTGAACCGTCAAAGGAAACAGCTGTGCTTGTGTTAGCACCTGAGTTATCTGATATCCTAACGTCAACAGCAGTGAGAAGTTTACTTGCAGTTGAAGCGTTACCTGACAGGCTCCCTATAAAAGAAGAAGCCGTAAGAGCTGCAGTTGACGGATTAAGCATAACGCCACTTGAAAAAATAGCGGTTTGTTCACCTTGGCTGGTTGTGGCGTTAGCTGTAGGTGTAGCAAGAATAGGATAAGTATTATTTGTTGTACTGACATTTTGGGTCACAAGAGTATCGGTATTCATACCTGCTGAGGATATTGTTATGTTACCGTTAGCGTCACTGGTTACTGTTGTTGTGCCTGATCCTGATATCTTAATTCTGTTACGTGCTGTTGTGTTATCCGTTAAGATAAGGTGAGTAGTACCGTTAGTGGTAGCTGCGTTAGTGACACCGTCACTTTTTCCTGCGTAAAGGTGGGTAGTCCAGTGGGTATCTGTATCTTGAGTAGTGATTGTTCCTGTTGTACCGTTACCTTTTGTGTAAGTTACGGTTGTACCGTTAACCGATAATCCTGTTATAGCGTTAGCCTTGGTTTCATAAGTTTCTTCGATATCATTACCTGACGCGTCATTTGTAGCGTTAGTCGCACTTGTTGCGTTACCTGTCAAGTTAGCCTTAATGGTATTGGGTATTTTTAAAGTTATACTCGCAGATCCGTCAAAGGAAACAGCTGTACCTGTATTGCTGGACGAGTTATCTGATATCCTAATATCAACAGCTGTTTTTAAACTTGTTGTAGTATCGGCTGTTGCTGCACTGTCTGCTCTTGTAGCTGCAGCTACCTTGTCAGAAGCACTAACAGCACCTATGGTACTTCTTATAGCTGCTGCACTGGCACCTGCCAACACGTTTCTGCCTATCTGGGTTACAGCAGTAGTAGCGTAAGTGTTGGCGTCTGTTGTATAGAGCATTTGATTAGCTTTTGTTGAAAGTCCTGATATTGAAGTTAAGGCAGCGTGCTTATTTTGCTTGTCAGCAAGTTGATTGGCAAGAGTAGTCGCAAAGTTAGGATCGTTATTTATGGCAGCACCAAGTTCTACAAGGGTATCAAGGCCTTCTATGCTTGTTCCTACAAGTCTTCTGATAGCGCCTGCAACAAAAGCTGTATTGGCTACCTTTGTTGAGTCATCATCCAGATCTTGAGTAGGAGCAGTAGGATTACCTTTTAAAGCAGGACTGTTTAACGGTGCGTAAGAAGATAAGTCAACGTTAAGATCTGTTTCCTTGTTATTTACTGTTATTGTGCCTATCCTTGTTCCTTGAGGTAAGGTATTACTAACTGATACAGTAGTTTCTTGATCTTTAGTAACGTAACTTGACAAGTTAACTTTTAAGTTATAAGTGTTGTCTCCTACGGTGATTGAACCTACGGGTTCACCTGTAGCAGTAGCAGGCGTTACAGTTAAGTCAGCAGTATTAAGTTTAGTACTAAGAGCTGTATAGACATTGTTGCTAAACGCAGAATCACCGCCAAGAGCAGTTGATATCTTACCTAAGGTATTAAGAACGGTAGGCGCTGAGTCAACAAGAGCATTCTTTGTTGACGCTACAAAAGCAGTAGTTGCTATTGTTGTGTCAGCAGAACTTAAACTTGGCGTAGGCGCTTTTGGTGTTCCTGTAAAAACAGGATTTTTGACAGGTGCCAAAGGTGCCAAACCAGTGTCAACGTAATCTTTTGTAACCAAAGTTTTTGCATCTTTAGGTGTTTCAGTTGTTGACATTTTAACAGGAACTGATACAACAAGATTGTTACTTTGTAACGATATCTTACCGTTAAGATTATCTCTAACAAAGTTAACTTGTTGTGTCAGTTCTTCTGCGCCTTGAAGTTGTTTAATATGTACTGCCAAAACAATCATTCCTTTCTAATAAAATATAGCGCTATAATTTTCTTAAAGAAGAAATGATAAAGACGATCGTTTTTCTTTAATCTCATTACTGTAGTAAGGAAACCTTTTTTAGGTAATATCAACAGGCCTTCGGCACCTTAAAACAAAAATAGGCGGTAATACAAATTTTGGTTGCAAAAACAAAAGGAGTGTGATACACTAGGCAAGCACAGCAAATGACTTCAGAACTCAACTAAGGGTAAGCCAACAAAAAGCATAAAGGAGAGAAAAACTTTGAAACAAACAGGAAGCTATCTTGATCTTGCTGAGCTGATATTACAAGGTCTCAGAGAGCAACAACGTGATATCGAACAGCTAAAGCAAGCTGCTGCACAACAGGACAACTTTAACGCACAATTGGTTGAACGGATTGCAAAACTTGAACAGCAGACGAAACAGACTGAGAAGAAAGAAGAAGCTAAGATTAAAAAGGAAGAGAACTATAGCGGTAAAAGAATCTTGTCTGACGAAGAGATCGAAAGGTTATTAAGGGCAGGCGGCAGAAATATCTACGAACTACCGAAAATACTGTTTACTCTGGAAAGATTTTAAGGATATCACAGGCGGGGTCTTTAAAACCCCGCCTTTTTTATTATGAAAGGATATGAGATTTATGGTACTTGATACAGCTGTATTAGATCGTGCCCTTGAATGGTTAATCCCAAAAATAGGAACTATCGACGACGTTGTTATGAACGAAGAAAGCGGTGAAGATATCAACAGTTTACAAGCTCTGTGTGTTTGGTGTTTAAGATTGAGATACAATCTTGTAGAGCACAATAGAAACAAATGTTTGGTTGAAAATTATCCTACGTGGTATGGTTACCGTTACACCCCTTCTTGTAATATTTACTCTGTGATATCAAAAATTGCAAAACAATTCATTATAGAAGGAGGCACTGTACCTGACTATAGTAACAGGTCAGCAAAAGATATCAGTAATTGGACTTACAAAAGAATTTTAGGGCCCGACAAGTTTATTCCAATGCATTTTAACGTCAATGAACTCTGGCGTGCAGTATGTCGTATGTTTCCTAATATGATATCACAAAATGATATCATAGAAGACGACGACGAACTGGAGTTTGAAATGTATAATCAGGCGTTAGCTAATCTCGCAGCACAATTATAAAAAGAAGAAAAAAAGAGGAACGGTCTTGTATCGTTCCTCTTTTTAGTTTAAGAAAATATTTCTTGTGCAAAACGTTGTTTAACTCTGTTCTTGTATCGATCTTAAGCCGGAGTATCAAAGTCACCGGCACGAAAATGTTTAATAAGATAGCGGAACATAACATAACCAAGAGAGTAAGCATACACGTGCCATTTACTGGAAGTATCATAGTTTTGCATACTGTAAACACTCTCAATGATATCTTTTCTAGTGATAACACTCAACAACTCTACAATACGACTGATATCAATACCCCTGACCAGTTCTGCAATACCTTCTACAAACCACGCCTTTGTCATACTTTGTTGTATGTTAACAATAGGTACGCTTGTACACATCGCTAAATGGACCATTTCGTGCAAAAAGTGTGTGTCTAACCATTGCAGCACGCCAGTTATGTCCCTAGATATGACTTCATAGTTACTGTTAATACTTGCTGTAGTAAACGTATTATTATTCAATGCTATAGCAAAATATGCCCATTGGTGTCCTGTAGTACTTCTTGGACTTACGTAACGTTGAAGGTTAGATATTTGTGCGCTAGTCATTAACTCCAACGGATAAAGTAATCTTGTTGCAGCGTGTGTCGCGGCATCTAACTCATCGCTAAACTCAAGCCTAACCTTGTGTAAGTCATAGTCAAAGGGCACATATCCGGTTTCATTATCACTAGTAGCGTTAATGAAGTAATATATTGTCCCTGTTCGAACCTGAGGATTGTTGAATGACATACCTGTTGATTTTTCTATAACTTGTATACTATTAGGAATCCACCACGTATATATCATTCTAACTAACTTTTGTTGTTCTGGAGACAAACTATCCTTAGAAGGATATGTTACGGAAAGACCATTTGTCGTTTGTGTTAAGGTAGTAGGATATTTCTTGAGTGTGCCCGGGTTAGTTTGAGATATTATGTCTTTATCTAATATTGCTGTTTGTGAAGTATCGATATCAGATCCCAATAATGAACCATTGTCTTGATTATAATCTATAACAATAGTAGCCTTGCCTTCTTCTATTACTGCCCTGGTATTACCAAAGTCGATATCGTATAATTCCTTAGCTTTACTAAACAGACTTTGCCAGTATTCTTTCTTTTCGTCTTCAGACATACCTGACGTACTTTTGTACATTGATTCTGCGTTAGATTGCAGTATGGAGACTACTTGATCAAAAGACGTAAAATGATTGTTTGTAACACGAGCTAACGCTTTATTAAGAGCTGCTTCAATAGTTTGAGTAGTATCGATATCCCAAGTAAGATACTTAATGAAGTTCTTGATAAAGTTAACAGACTTATGAGAAGTCATATCTTCAGAAACTATTTCTAAATTGTACTTAAGTGTGACTGTGCCTCCGTTAAACCACGTTACGTCATTGATATCTATATAAGGATCTATGGTGATAGTAGCTTCATTACTGGCGCCTGACTTATAAGCTGAAAATCTTATGACCGAGTTAGTATCGGAAGAAAGTTCCGGCATATCTTGCATATCATAATATGCTGTTCTGGTGTTAACATATCCCGATCTCCCGGTTACTCTGAAATCTTTGTAATTATTGTCAGTTGTCAGGTCATTAATAACGAAATCTTCTGTTACCAAAACACCGTTCAGATATAAGAAGGGATCACCGGGCAGGATCTTCCACTCAACAGTAATCAAAGAGAATTCTTCTCCTGCCTCTACTTGTGTCTCATTCCACTTATAATTCTTTACAGGAGCAAAGTAAGTTTTGTAAGTACCGACTGTACCTTGCGGAGTGCCAAGATTACACAACACTGTATCTGTATCTAAGCTGTCTTCAAATGTAGCTGTAAAAACTTTTACTTGGGTTAACCAACCTTGTTCATTAAACGCTGTAGGCGTAAACTTTTGGTTTACAGGTACAGGTATATCGATCGTTTTTCTGTGTATGACGTAAGTAACTTCTACCGGGTCAGTTGTGTTATCGATCCATTTCTGTCCGTCAGCAGGCGTAAAGATAATTTTGTAAGAACCTGCGTCAACAGCAGTATATCTGACTGTAGTATCAACAAGAGAAAATTCTTCTGTAATGGCAGTGTCAGAATATTGTTCAGCAAGAAGGTTCTGAGCTGTTACAGTAACTTTACCTTGATCAATAGCGTTTTGTGGGAAACCTATGATATCAGCAGTATTAACACCGTGTTCTTTTCCGTTATAGGTAAAAGTGTAGCTTGCTGCAACAGGTTTAGGGATATCAGAGACTACACCCGGATCAACTATGGTCCAGGTATATTCTCTTGTGCCGTAGGTATGATCAGACCAGCACCAGTTTGCAGCAGGTTTAAAGTAAGCCTTATACGTACCCACTGACGTGCCTGCTGAAGCACGATCAAAGACAAGACGATCACTGGCGTAAGTGAACTCTGACGCTAATGGTGTATATGACGTAGTAAACGCAGTTGTTTCTATTGTAGGTCCTGTAACTGTGATATCAAGACTATCAAGAACACGTCTTTTAATCTTAAAAGTAAGGTCATGTCTTGAGATATCATTTTGTGAGTTCCAACAGTAACCGGTTTCAGGAATAACCGATATTGTATAAATGTCTGCGTTTTTAATTGTAACAGTTGTGATATCATTATTTCTGATATTAACTGAACCTGTAATCTGTGACGTTACAGCGGAAACTTTATGATATGTCGTGTTAAATCCTGATATCTTACTTATGATATCAGAGTAAGAGTAAGTCTTGGCAGGATCGTAAGTAACGTAAGCTGTTGTTGCAATAGAAGGTTCTGCTACGGGGATAACTGTCAAGTCAGCAGTTTTGACTACTACGGTAACAGTAAGTTCTGCGGCCGCGTAATTAAGGGTTGCAGTTGTTCCCAGTACTATCGTAACATTTCGATCTTGTAAACAAGAAGACGTAAAGGTAACATTACTTGCACTTAAAGTAGTAGTAACAAGAGAAGAATTGCTGTTACTCTTGACAAAAAGAGTACTGCCGCCGATTACGGTATATGATACAGTCTGAGACATTGTTGAATCTTTTAATAACAAAATATTTGTTATTCCTGATATCACACCAGGTGCTTTTGCTATATTCCAAGAATATTGTTTGGAACCTGTGCCGCCTTCTTTCCACTCATATGTTGCTGCAGGTGTTAGAGTGAAAGTATAGTCAGCACTGTCATTATGATTTGTTGCTTTAAAAGTACCTGAGATATTAACGTAAGCACTGTTGTATCCCGTAAGCTTAGTTGTGATATCTTTTTCTGTGCCGTCGTAGGTAAAGATCTTGTTTGACGTGCCGTCTATCGTAATATCAAAGGGTATTTTGGTTACGGTTGGTGTGCTGCCTACGTTAACTGTAATATGTCCTACTGTGTTATTATGAGCGTTATCACCTGTAACGTCAACAGTAATTGTAGCTTGTCCTGCTATTCTTCCTAACACGTTATAAGTAGTGTTATTAACCTTGGTAACTATGACTATGGTTGTATTGCTGCTTCTGACGCTGCTTATTGTACCGCCTGTTACAGTAGCTGTAAAGTTAGTGCCCGTGTCAGGTGAAATATTTAAGCTTGTATGAGATAATTGCAAGACTGCGTCAGTTTTCTCTATCTCACCTACAGTAACAGGTACTTGAATGCGATCAACAGAGTAAAGATTAGTTTCTTGTGCCATAACAGTAATAACAGTAGTGCCTGTTTTTAAGCCTGCAACGTTAATCTTGTTAGCAGATACTGATACTGTTGCTACTGTGATATCACTACTCTTTGCTGATATCGTTATAACAGAAGGCTTAGTAACAGTTATAAACTTGGTTGAACCTACTGTAAGAGAAAGAGTAGTAGGAGCAGCTGAAATACCAGGAAATGACTTAGTAGATCCTACGGTAACACAGGGTACAACAGCAGCAGGGTTGTTAGGTGAAAATGACGCTATTGCACCCTGTGCACTTATGACGTCATAATGTTGTGAGTCAGCCAGTGATCTGAGGTACCAAGCAATAGGAGTATTAAGGTTAGTATTTTGATATCTGACAGTAGGATTCGCTGTAGCAAAATACTGATACTGTTTTGATATCATACTGTTATTCTGTACAATTTCTGACTTGGACAGTAACCATACGTAATCTGTAGTTGTACTAACGTCAAGCAAGGTAGAAGGTGTATTATGGTTTTTGACACAAGGTGTTATAACTTGTCGCCAAGAAGAAGGTAAACACGCAAGAAAGTCTTGAAGATCTTCTCTAAGGGGTTCAGCAGTCCATCCTTCTGCCGCAGGAGTAACAGATAATGACATAGACATTAAACCAAACGCTATTGCTTTCTTATCTGTATCGCTTGTCTTTGCAAAACACAGGTGAAGACGATTGTTACCTTCTATGGCCTTGTTGTGATTAAAACCTAAGATAAAAGCGTTATAGACGCCTTCTATCTTTTGTCCTGCAACAGTACCTGATATCACGATATCCTTTGTACAGTCACCGATATCCCAAGCAAAAGGTGCTTGTCCTAACGTTACTGCAGTTTGGATATCAATAGGACTAAGAGTATTAAAAGCCGGCACAGTTGAACTTCTGACAAAAACAACTGCTTGTTGTTCGTCATAGTTATCTGTAGCAGGTGACGTAATCTTTATCGTAGTCATACCAGTGCCTGTGGCAGTTAAAGTGATATCATTACCTGATATGGTAACAGATACCAGTGTCGGATTTTCTATCTGATAAGACAGAGCTGACGTTGTTTGTCTTGTTACCGATAAAGTTTGTGTAGGATTCTTATGATAGAGTCTTACGTCTTCTTGTGATATCTGAAGTTTGGTAATTGCGGCCGTTATACTCCAAGGTATTTCCTTATCAACAGCAGTACCGTCACTCCAAAGATATCCTGTTGACGGACGCACCTTGAGAACGTAGTTGCCTGCATTTGTCTTGTTGATATCACCACTAAAAGTATAGAGTTGACGATCAAGGGGTGCTTTGTTGCTGTAAGATATGATACCTTCTTCTATAGGATTATGACTGCTGCTATCATAGTTAATGATATTTTCAACAGAGAAATTGCCTTGATATTCTTCAAGTTTTTGTGCACCCGTATAATCTGATATCACAAAACAGAAGTTAATATCAGTACCTTTTTTGACAAAGGATCGTGTCATTACGTTAAAGGTTCTTAACCACGAAGAAGGTGTAGCTGCAGTCTTAAAGTAATCATATCTTTTTTGTTTCTCATACTCAAAAGGATTCAGATCATTGGCTGTTTCTGCTACGGTACCTGTAACTTCGTAATTGCTGAGTAACCATATATTGTCTGCTGTAGCCGATATTACGTTACTGTTTTCTAAGGACATAGTATTATTATCGGTATACTTGGTACAAGGCACTATGACGTTACGCCAAGCTACAGGTAAAGCAGCGTAAATTTGTTGACAGAAGATATTACGAGCGTTGCTGCCTTTCCAGCCTTCAGATTCTGACATTACGGCAAAAGTGCGCCCCAAGCCTTCTAGCATAAAGTGAGCTGCAGGAAATCCGTTAGTCTCAAGATCTTTGTTGTGATCTACACCTATGAGAGTAGCCTTAACGCTTTTGCTGACAAAGCTGCCGTCAAGATTTGACGTTGTAACTTCGATAGGTACAGTTTGATCACCAATGTTCCAAGCATTTAGTGCGTTACCTGTTCTTACGATATGTTTAATTTCTTCAGGGGTACAAACAGAAAGTGTCTTAAAAGCTATATCAGCAGTACAAGTGATATCAACACTTCTTACAGTGCCGTAAGTATGTACAGTGTCTTTGGTCCATATCACAATTCTTGCTGTACCTGTTTTATGTCCTTCGATAACAATACTTTCTGTGATATCAGATCCTTCTGTAACAGTATTGACGTATGCCGACGCTATTGACGGATCGGAACTCATAACCTGCAAGGGTCCGTCGTGTTCTTGTACAGACAAAGATACAGAAGTTTTTGTGTTATTAAGAGTTATCTTTACGGCCTTAGTTCTCTGATCTTTAACAGGATAAGCAGTATCAGAGTAAGCAGCTGTGGGTGGTATAAAAGCTGATATCACAGATCCTTCCGTACTTGTTATGACACTTGCAGGTATAGTAAATGCTGCCGTACCATTAAGAACTCTAATTTCGTCAAAAATACAGTTAGTACACGTTGCTGTATCATTAGCTTTACCACCGATAAAAATGTCATACTGATATCGCGGCAGTTGTGCTGATATTCCGGAACACGTTACCTTGCCGTCAACACAGAAGTAGATTTTGTTATTTTTACTGACAACGGCTACGTGGTGCCAAACAGATAAGGTTATGATATCACTTTTTTTTGATATCCAAGAAAGAGTAACAGGTTCTTCGTAATAATCTTGCTTATTAAGGTAGTCACAAGATAAGGCGGTTTGATTACCTGTTACAGTCATTTTAATCTGCAGTTGTGCTTTAGAAGAGTACAAGTACAACAACACGCCGTTATTTTTGGCAGTTCTGATATTACACCAAAAATCGATAGTCCAGTCACGGTTACCAAGAGTAATTGTGTTCTTTGATATCACACGATCTATTGTGCCGTCAGTAAAAAAAGAGTTACCAAACTTTTTGATATCAGTACTTAGTATAGGATTGATATGACGACTTTCTGACCAGATATCAATGGTATCTACTCTCTCGTATACGTTAGAGCAAACGTCAGTAATTGTTGCGTTGTCACAATGCAGTAATGCTTCGTAACAAGTGTCGATATCAGGAATCCAAAGTTTATCTTCTGTTTTGGTTGATATCGTTATAAGCGGTACAAGATCAGAAAGTTGTTGATACACGTTTACCCTTGTGACTCTTCCTACGTCATCTATACGTACTATAGCTTTATTCGCAGTCAGACTTTCTGCTGCTACTGACCTGAGTACTATTCCGTTAGCAGTATCAAGAGCGCCGTCATTTTCTGTTTGTCTCTGCAATGCCTGAGGATTGTCAACAAAGTATCTGTATTGTTGCTGCCAAAGATCTTCTGCTTGATTAGCGTAAGCTACAGTGCCGGTTACTTCCTTTTCAGCAGGCACGGTAAGATACTCAAGCGTAGGTGTAACACATCCTGTTTTATTAACAGAGTCGCCTATATTGTCTTGCCATTTAATAACGGGGATAATAGCAGACATAAGATCGTCAGGAAAAAGATTTGCGTAATCAAAAAGTCTTTCCAAGGTAGCTATACGTCTCTTGATATCAGATCCTATCCATCCGTTAACTGTTGTGTTGTTTTTATTAAAAGTATTGTTAGGCATCTTGACAGACATATAGCGTTCTATATCTTGATCATCTAACTTGTTATAGAACATAAACGTTGCTTTACCACTGCCTTCTACTGCGGCATTGTGGTTAATTGCAAGCAAAACAAGCCGTTCTCTCTTAGAAAGCTCACCGCTTAATGACGCGGAAGGCACATAGTTAGTCTCAACAGTATCGGCTTTAGCAGGCAGTGCTTTAGAATCGCCTACATAGGTTACTTTGGATAGTGTATTGTTTGCAGCCATAGTTGCTATTTCTTGCCAAGAAAATGCGTCAAGGCCGCGAACAACCTGAACGTCAAAGGTCGTAGTTGTACCTGTATAATCGCCACTGCTTCCTATGGTTACCGTTATTGTTATCTTTTTACCGTAAGTATTTTTAAGACCGTAAACTGTTATGATATCACCGTTTACTTCTGTCCTTACGGCAGGGTTTTCAGAACAAGATATAGGTCCTGATCCCAAACGAAAAACTCTGATATCAGCTTGTGGTGTAGGATACTGTTGTGTGGACTTTAACACTACAGAGTCAGGAATAACAGAAACTTCGCCTTCAATTTGTGTTATCATCCAGTGATAATGAACGTCACCTATGGTACCGTCTGTCCACTCATAGTTAGAAGTATCAACAAGGTGTACAACTGCGGTATAAGTACCTGAAGCAACGGCTTTATGTCCTGTAATCTGATATATGTCGGTATTCCATTTTACAGGCAAGATAGCAGGTCCTTGTTCAAGACCGTTATACACTTTTGATCCTTTAGAAAAAGAAGGCTGTACAATTTGTTGTCTTCTTATGATCCAAAAGTGTGTGATATCGTCTGTTTCAGGTTCACCTTCGTCATTTTCGTCTCTCCAACAGTAATTTCTTTTGTCTTTAAGAGAAAAGACTGTTTGATACTTCTCTTCGTCTGTAAGATCATTGCCTGTAACTTTGCTTTTTCCTGACCCTGTAGCGTTAGCAGCAGTTTGTATGTTACCTGTTACCGTAATAAGGTTAGTATTATATACGGCACTTAAACTTTTTGAAACGCCGTCGTAGACAAAAGAAGAAGATCCTGATATCTCAGGTTTATTGACAGGTTGCTGTATTATCTGCCAAGCAACAGTATGGGGCGCGGTTAACCCCGTAGACCACGAATAACCGGGCTTTAAGGAAACTACAGCGTAGTAATAAGGGTTATTACTATCATTAGCGTAAATAGCTTCCGTAGTACCGCTTAAGGTCATAATATCGGGATTATATCCTAAAAGATTGACGTTCTGACTTGAACCGTTATAGACCAAAGGTGCTTCTTGCTCAGGCATTCCTGACGAAGATTGTCTCTTGATAGACCAGATAACTCTCTTAGGTTGAGAAGAACCGTTCTTCCAAACATAACCTGCAACAGGCGTAAAGGTAACGTAGTAGTCACCGGGATTTATGGCACTTGTTTGTCCTTCCATTGTCATTATGGAAGGATTGTAATGTTCAAACACAGGTGTTCTTGTAACACCTTCTTGATACGTAAAAACATTTTTCTGTACAGGATAGTGAGGAATAACGGTGTAGATATTATCGTTAAGGTAAGAGTTAAGAGGTATGTAGTAGTCACGTTTTACTTTAGAGTCAACAGTACCTACTGTATTACTGTATTTCTCTGCAGGAACCTGAAAGTCACGAAAAGGATTTGACGTATCTGTGTCATCGTCTGCAGCACCGGCGCCTGTTGTTCCCTTAAGAGCGTCACTGTCAAACAAGGCTTTTGTGTACTGATACTGCTTAACTCCGTTAACCATAACAGTAGGTTCTTGTGTGATATCATAAGCTTCAGTATAAGCGTCAGTAGGTGATAACACCTTGCCTATTGTGACACGAAGGTGTTCGATTTCGCCGTCAAGATATCCGGCAGGACCGCCTTCACCATTAAAACGTCCGATAATAAGCTGAAACACATTTTCTTCAATTACCACGTTAGCTTTTGTAGATATCAACGTACCGTTACAGTAAGCCTTAAATGTTTTATTGCTCCAGCTATACGTGAACATAAAGTACAGAAAAGTGTCAGTGCTATATTTTGTGTGTACACCGGCTGACATTAAGCTGCCATGTATACACGTTAAAGCTTGTCCTTTGTATCCGCTACCGTAATAATGAAAACCTAAGGAATGCTTACTGTCACCAATTTCAAAAACACCTGATCGCCATGACTGGTGACTGTTAAACTTAATCCAAAAATCGATAGAAAAATCTTGGCCGCCAAACATTATAGGCGTTTCTAACACAATGTAAGTTTTGCCGTCGAACTTAACCCCTTTGCCAAATTTACCTGTTGACGCCATAAGTTCTCCTTGTGCAGGATCATTTTCTATTGCAGGTAATATTTTAGGTCTTTGAGACGCTACAGGCACAAATGACGCTTCTCTTACTGTCCATACGTCACCTGCTTTACCTTGTACTTTGCCTATCTGTATATCTTTAGGATACCACCTTGCAATGCCGTTAGATATTTTAATCTCGTCATAAGTAACTTGAACAGCATTGTTTGGATCACCTACAACAAAGGGTGCAGTACTGTTTGGAATTGTAACATTTTCTACCGTTCCTATTCTTACACCGTCAACGTAAAAGTACATTTCAGCAGCCGGTTCCTTAAGGCGATAAACGATAGCAAGGTGATGTGACGCACCTGTTATGACTGCAGAACCGTAATCAGCTTCAGTTTCGGCAGAATTTACGCTTTCTGTCGTACTGTACTGAAAGACCACGTTACCTGTAACAGAGTCATACTTGATCCCGATATCGTGCCATTTAAATAACCATCCTGAAGCAGACGCAGGCTCTATCCACACGAAAAAGTCAACAGTAAAATTACAAGGCTTTGCAGCACTGTTTATGTCAGTTGTCCATCCGAGAACACAAGGATCGCTTGTAAGATAAGCCTTGCTGAACAGCTTAAGACCATACGCAAACTTACTGTGAGTAAAAGTAGTTTCTGCTACTCCGTGAACAGACCACGGTAAACCTGCGCGGTCTTGGACAATACCGTTATCAAAGTTAAGCAGTGATATCACAGAACTGTCGTAATTATCTGCGGTACCTGTAGCTGACAGTACAAGTTCGTTGATATTACGACTGCGAGAGTAAGCAGGTGTTTGATCGTATCTGTCTTCTGATATCGTTTTAGGATCAAAAAAAGAGTCTCTTTCAAAACCGTTAGTCATAAGCTTAACGCCACTTAAGCTGTCTAAGTAATCCTTAAGATCATTAAGAGAATCATTATAGGCTGCTTTTAACGCTGCGTCAGCGTTATGGAAATTTGTGTTATCAAAGGTATATTGCTTTTGGGCAAAAAGTTGATTATCGGGTATATCAACACCGTAACTAAGTTTAAAGCCTGCAGTAGTATACCAAATGCCACTAACTTCTTCTGACGTTATATACCAGTCAGAAGTGTATTTATAGCTGTATTGCTGAGTAGTGTAAGTTGAAGTCTCATTATCAGGAACTACAAGCTTTCTTACTATCCTGTTATTGCCAATCTCTGATATCACGTTATTCTTGATATCAACAAAGTTAGGAAGAATTGCCGGATTTGTAATACAGGAAAGACTAACGTTATTATCAGGATAATCAGTTGTCTTACTGTAAACAAGTTGGTATGTTTCATGGTAAACACACATACCTTCAGCAAATACACTATAGTCAATAACCTGATAGTCAGGATCCTTTTTAAAGATTTCTCTTACTGTGATATCATTTTTGTCTTTATCTTTTACAGTAGTTTCAGTATTGGCAATACCAAGATTATCACAAACTTGTGCCAAAAATTCTATCATACTGTAATTGTTGCCACTTGTAATCCAAGTACTTTTATCTCGTAAGGTTGCGTGATATGTTTGTGCTTGATTGGCAGCTGTAAGACAATCACTCGCTACACAGATATTATCTACAATGCCGTTAATGAATGAACGTGCGTTATTGGTACCTTTTGTGTCAGCACTGTTATAGCTGTTAATGACAATATGAAACTTGATATCAGGATTAAGAGTAGTACTGTACGTGATATCATTTCTTACAAAGTCTACCTTTGCCAAAAGTAATGCCCCCTTTCTATGCCCTGTACAAGGTCATAATATTTTTGTTCCTTAAAAATGCTAACTCGATATCTGTTAGGGTGTAACGCACGATCTACTGTTGAAAACTGGTAGTTAGCCAAAACGTAAGACAGTGTAGTCATTGGGTGTCTTTGTGATATCAAAAGTTCGTCTTGTACTTGCCAAGGTAATGTGCCGTCCAAGAGTGATAACGATAATACCTTGTTAGTCTTAGTGTAGTAATAATCGATCAAGTTGTTGATATCTTCTTCTTCAAAGTAAGCGAGACTTTCTTGTAAGAGAATGATATCATAGTTGTTTTGAAGATTACAGTCTTCAAGATCATAAATGCCAAAGGATATGTTAGGATAATCTTTCCAACGTTCTTTGGCTTTTTTGATCATAATATCGTTGATATCAAGTGCTGTGTAACGAAGTTCTTTTATGATATCACCTTGTATTCTCTGTTCTACCGGGCTTTGCCCCTTAAAACAATCTTGGGTACCAAAATAACCCAAAGGTGTGTTGCAGGAACAAGGTGAAAAAGGGTAAGAGAAATTAGCATTCTCTTCAAGATTTTTCTCAACGTTTTGATCTTTAAGATCTGCTTCTTTGTTTGTCTTAACGGGCCTTCGGCACCTTAAAACAATATCAGGAGGCATAAAAACATTTTTGAGAACTCTAAGAGGAGACAAGGTTCCACAGCCGATATCACAAATCGTTGACGAGATTCCAAGTCTTGATATTAGAAGTGCAAGATAAGATCCGTAAGCTTCTGCGTCATCAATTCCGGATAAGTGACAAAGGGTATCTTCCGGATCTGTTCTGTACAACAATGCTTCGTCATAAAGACTTATAACTTGTTCACGATATTTCATCATAGTGTAATCACAGTCCCTTCTAAGGAGGTTTTAAAAATGTGTACCGCTACACAAAGTAAAAGCGCGCTTAACCTAAAACGTGACTTTTTCAGGGATAATATCTTAAAGTTAGTAGGAAAAACCAATAACCGACCCATAATAGTCACAGGACGATATCGTCATAACGGATATCAAAAGCAGTACTCTTTTGTTGATATCAGACCTTATCTGGGTAAAGGTATCAACACATACAAACTTTGTCAGCATCTTAACGTTAGACAACAAGACACGGACGTCGTTTTTAGCGAACAAGATCACAACAAAACGTTTTTTCTTGTAGGTTTTCCTTCTTCATATACTTATTACGGAAGCAAGAGAGGATCTTTAAAACTTGTCTGCAGACGAGGGCTTCCTGATATCTTTTGTGAAGAAGAACTTGACATTTTCGAAGAAGAAGCAATGAAAAAATGCTTCCTTCTTACGAGCTATCAACGAAAGGAAGGTATCAACAATGATACAAATTAAAGTATCCAAAAAGAGTGTGTCTGATATCAGACACGTTATCGAAGAAGTAGCCAAGTTTGATTCCAGCAACGTTAAAGGCTTGGATCAACTGCAAACCGTTCAGGAAGACGTGTTTTACAATCCTGTAACAGAAGAGATCTACGGCTACAATTATCAAGCAGCGTTAGCCGTTGCTAACGATATGATCCTTACTAACAGCGGTAACGAAGTCGCAAAGGTTACCAACTTTATCCAAAAGATCGCTGATAACAGTTTTGGCAGTGACGCCAAAATGATGGTCGCAGGTAGAGAAAACGGCGGTAACGCTTTTTACTATAATTACGTGGTCAACGTTGATCAGTTTGCTATTAATCCCAAGTACATTTGGAAGGCAACTTTCAACAGCAAGAATATCAAGTACACGCGTTACGAAATTATCGAAAAGACCGATACTTTTGCTGTCGGTAAACCTGCCAAGGGCAAGAAGATTATGTTCGATCTCAGCAACGCTAACACTGTTATTAAGAACACAGCTTTCTCTATGAGTTTGCTTGAACTTGTGGAAACTATTCTTGCTTACATTGACAGTAAGGTTAATGAAGGTATTAAAACTTCTGAACTTCTTAAGCTTACTAACGTTCTGTCTTATATTTTCGTTAATATGACCGGCGGTCTTCACAAGATTGTTCAATCCAAATACGAAGAAGATCTCAGAAACTTTATGTCTGATATCTTTATCCGTGCGCAAATTATCTTTGAAGACGAGCAACAAGCAGTAGAAAAGAAAGCTGCAGACAAAGCCGCTAAGCTTAAAGAACGTGAAGAAGCTAAAGCTGCTAAGGCTGCAGAAAAGAAAGCCAAAGAAGAAGCTAAGGACGCCAAAAAGGCCGAAGAACTTAAAGAAGCAAGCAAGGTTATTGCTAACGGTATCACTATGATCCAAAAGCAAGAAGAAGAAGCTGCTGTTTTATCTAAAGACAAGGCAGCACATGACAATGGTGAATTGCCCGAAGATTTTCAGTTTGAAAACTATGATTATATGTCTGACCCTCAGACTAAACTTAACGAAGAGTATGACCAGTCTTTTTGGGCAGGGCTTCGTGCAGACCGGTAACCGTACACGAACCCGTACAACAAGATACTGTTGTTAAAGACGCAGTTGCTGTCAAAACAGTAACTGCGTCTGATATCAAGGAATCTGACAAAGATACCCTTGACTTTGCTGCAGAGGACGCTGCAAACTTTTTGGAACAGATTACAAAGATGCGTTTGCCTTCCTTTTCTAAAGAGTCAAATCCTTGCTGTCAAAAACAACAGAAGGTTACAAAAGTTGATATCGATATTAAAGAACCTTATAAGACAGTTTTAGAGAACCGCTTAGGTAACCTTGAAGTTATCGCCTTTCAAGCGTTAGGCTATTTCAGCACTAACGAAGGTTATCCTTCTGGTTCCTACTATTCTCGAAAAACAGAAGAAGTTACTAACCGTAACAGAAAATTTGGTGAGCCTACTAAAATTAACGTACCGTGTACTTGGGCAGGCGGTGAAGCTTGGCGGAACAAGTTTAAGGATCTAAAGTCAGAAGAAATAGCTGATATCATAGAGCAAGAAAGAAAAGCTATGATAGAACAAGCTGTACAAGAAGAAAAAGAAGGTGCAGCAGTCATTAACGTCGTTAACTTTTTCGGTCAAATTGTTCCCGGTACTGTTTATGATATCACAACTTTCGGCTTAGAAGAAGTTCTTAATAACGACAAAGAAAAAACGGACTCGAAAGCCCGTGATATCGTTACGATGCCTGACGGATCGCAGTATACAAAAGAGTTTTTTGAACTTTGGGAAGCACAACTGTATGGTCAAACAATTTATCAAGACCGGATAGCCAAGAATCCTGATTTCTGGGATTTCTCTTACCTGCCCTGGCTTGTAGAATACCAACTGGTATACAGGAAAAACCTTGCTATCAAGCTTTGGATAGACGAACACGAATTGAACTATCGTTTTGACATAGAGAGAGAAAGAGAGTTCAGAAAGAAAATCCGCAAGCAACGTATAGCAAAAGATCTGTGTAAGAAGTATGGTCTGACCGAAGTAACTGACGACTTTTACAGCTGGAAAAAACTCTACGTTAATACTAACACGTCACCTGAAGAGCAGTTTATAACAGGTATCAAAATAGGAGAAATGATCGAACGTATAGCACAAAACGAGTATGCTGACGAGGTAAGATTAGGATATCGAATTAAGTAGAACCTATCTTGACAGTACAAGACAGGGTTGCAGGACAGACGTCTGACTCACTGTCTGTGGAAGACAGGTAGTTGCGCCCACTGTTAACATAAACAGTTATAGTAGCAGTACCTGTAACGCCTTTACTGTATACCCTGATCTTGGAATCGGAATCTCTACTGTAAAATACTCTGACTTTAACAACTGTGTTATTATCAGTAACCGCTACAACTTCACCGTTACCTTCTCTGGTCACAAAGATATCTTTATACGCATTTTCTTCTGCAGGAAGAGTGATATCATAATGACTTACGTACCAAAGAGGAAGCAACGCTTTTTCTATAGTCCAAGATACAGTCCTGTTATCATTGGTCTTTGTGTCATTCCAAATACAGCTGTTTTGGAATGTTCCAAGGCTTAGAACTACAGTGTAAATGCCGGCGTCGACACCGCTGTTTCCGCTGTTTTCTACAGTGATAAAGGACTTATCTTGTGCTGTAGCAAAAACAAAACTATTCTTGGTTATAGTTACATTTCTTCCTGTGTAAGTAAAGGTATCTTTAATGAGAACAGGCATTTCAACAGGACACTTCTTAATGGTAAACTTATAGGTTACAGGATCTGTAGCTCTTAACGACGTTGACCAGTGATAGTTAGAATGATTTCTAAGGTAGATCCTGATATCGTAAACACCTACGTCTTTGGCTACAGTTTGTCCTGATATCATAAAAATGTCAGGATCAGGATCGTAAAATCCGTCAAAGAAGTTATGCTCTTGATTATCGAAAATCCAAGTTACGTCGTTTAAAAGAAGTGCTACAGCAGGATTGATAAGCTGCGGCGCAATAGTCCACACTACAGTAACGGGATTTGACGTTCCTGTTTGCCATTCGTAGTTCTCAGGTTCCTTAAGAGTAAACAGTGCTTCGTAAGATCCCGCAAACGTAGCAGTGTTATTCTGAACAGTCATAATGTCGCTGTCAAAGAAGATAAAGTCACATTGTTGTTCACGACCAGTATAAACGTAGTCATAAGGTTGCGGTATCAGTACAGGTATTTTGGTAATAAACCAAGATTGCTTAACCGACACAGCTGTTGTAACGTTAAAAACCGTATCTTGCGGATTCTTAAGTGAAAAGGTTAAGGTATAAATACCGGGTGCTTTACCTGATAAGCCTGATATCCTGATCCATGACGTTTCAAAAATATCTTTATCGTAAGTCTCGTCAACAATATAGTCAACGTCACCGTCATTACCTGATATCACAAGTCTTTGTGTTTTTCCGTTATACACAAATGACGTGTTGCTGAGAACGGAGGGCAACGTAATGACTCTCTTGGTTATGGTCCATGGTATCTCTTTTTCCAAATTATCACCTGTATCTTTCCACAAAGTATTCTCAGGGTCAACCAGTGTCACATAGCTGACATAGTTGCCCCTGAGAATCTCGTTATTGTTTATAACTTTCATCCAAGAAGAGTTAATACCTGTAATATCAGGTTTCTGCCTTTTACCGGTGTACTCTAAAACCGTATCTCCTACTGTAGGAGGATCAATAAACAACTCTGCTATATACCAAGATACTTCTTTAGGATCTGTTGTACCGTCTTCCCAAACTGTATTAACAGTGTCTATAAGTGATATCATAGTATAGTTAATAGTGCCTGCTCTGATAGCTGTTGAGTCATGAAGTTTTATGAAAGCGGCATCTTCAAAACTGTTAAGCGTAACTTCTTGCACTTGATTGTTAAACACAAGTGACGTACTGGCAATAACGGGAATCTTAACCTTTTTCTTAACGATTGTCCAAGAAAAAGATATCGGATCTGTAGTTCCGTCATTCCAGGTAGTATTGCCTGCATCCTTAAGAGTAAACACAGTAACGTAAGTGCCCGTGTTGAAACCTGTTGCTGTTGATATCATAACGTGTTTATAGTCACAGTTAACGATATCAGGTCCTACAAGCTTGTTCGCAAAAGGAATCTCGATATTATGATCCTTGTCTTGATACCGGATAAAAGGTTTTTGAACCTTAAGAACAGTTATGGACCATGACACAGTTACGGGTTTCCTTGTGCCGTCAATCCAGACAGAACTTGCGTTAGGAACAAAACGGGTATGATAAGATCCTATGTTTCTATGAGAAATAACGGAAGTATCCTTATTCTGATATCCTGTTGTAGGAAGAAGATCAGACGCGTCAATAAAAACAGGGTTATAATTAGTAAAAACAGGCGTTTGCTGATCACCGTTGTAAACAATGGTGATATCAGAAAGTTTATTGTTAGGTCCTGTTACTTTTTTTTTATGACAGCATTATTAATCTTCCAAGGTATCGATCTTGACGTGCCGATAGGTTCTGTGTCCCATTCATAACCTTCTTTTGGTGTAAAAACGGCTGTATAATCACCTGCAGCAATACCGCTTGTTTCACCTGTAAGTTGAAGTGCCATAGTGTTGTACTGAAACTCAGGATACTGCACACTACCGTTAAAAGAGAGAAAAGTACCGCTTGCCATATCGGGATTGCTGACGTAAACGGTTGATCCTTTGATCTGCCAAGACAACGGACGCTGATCCGTACTTCCGTCACTCCAGCAGAAATTATCACCCGGTGCTATAATCATAGTATGTAAACCAACGGCTTCACTTTTAAGAGTGCCACTGACTATCTTGATCTTTGACGTATCAAAGTTTTCAAAGTCAGGTGTTATGGCACTGCCTGTATAAGAAGGATAAGGTGTCTTCTGAACAGGATATTTTAAGATCTTTTGTCTATTAATAGTCCACGTTACTTCCTTGGGTTCGGTAGTTCCGTCAGCCCATCTGAACTCTTCGTCTGTAAGAGTAAAAGTAGCTACGTAAGTGCCTGCGTTAACACCGTAAGTTTGTCCTGACACGTAACAGAAGACATTCTCTTCGTAGTCAGACCATGACGGTCTCTGAGGTGTACCGTTATATTCCAAAGTTCCTAATTGTGCAGGTACAGGTAAACTTTTGCCTATAATTTTCTTAAGATTATCAAGCTGCTTTTTCTGTAACTGCAATTCTGAGAAGATATCTGATATTTCTTCTTGTACCGTACTTTGATTATTCGTCATTATGGAGTTAGCTGATATTAAAACTTCTTGTTCGTTATCAGCAGTAGATCCTTGCGGATTAATGATAGGTTTCCAAGTTGTCAAGAGACAGCACCTTCTTTTATAACAATGTTTTGTTTTTTAAAGCTTTGTGCAGCAGGTTTAGCCGCAGTAAGTTTTACAGGCACCGATATCAAAGCTAACGGATAATCAGGCAGAGTACTGCGTCCCGCTATACCGTAAATTTGCCCGTTAATTGCAAGCGCCGTACAAGTTAAGGCGTCAGCCGGTATCCAAGCCCTACTGTCAGGATCTTGTTTTACAAAAGGTATTTCTTCTGTTTCTAAAAGTACGTTACCTTCCATATCAGTTATTGTGTAAGTCATATTTTTCGCCCCTTCTTGAAAAATTTCCTATAGGGAATTCAAAAATTGAAAAATTTTCAGAAGCCCGATATGGTATTATACTTTTTTCCAAAAACAGGGTTGCGAGCTTTTGAAAAATCTTAGCGGGCTTCGCACCTTAAAACAATCTTAGGAGGTATCCAAAAATATGTGTTATTCATACTTTAACGGTAACAGAAATTCTGATATCAGATATCTCTGTTTTACTACAACAACGGAGGTAAAATCTTATGAGAAATCCCGACTATAACTTTTTAACAGAACAGCACCCTGACTTTATGGGTCTTGGTGACTACATTTACGGAGAAACAGGTCACTTTGAAATGGTACCCTATAAGCTGATAAGGGTAGACAACAGCTATAACAGGGCGCCCATATCAAAGAACAACAGTCTTGTCGCAACGACTGCAGACGTTTATGATCCACACAGTTTTCGTCCCGTTAACTTATCAAAAAGAGAAGACGGCTTCTATTATGTATATGACGGCGTGCAAAGGAAAGATATTCTCAGACTTCTTGCAGCCGATCTTTCAACAGAAAGTATAGCTGACTTCAGAATACCTGCATGGGTTCATTGTGATATGGTTAAAGAAGACGAGCATCGTGCATTGTTAAACGTCAATAACCAGCAAAAGCATCTTAATATCGCTGAACTCTGGAAGATACGTTATGACGGTGGTGACAGTATAATTCGTGAACTCACCGATATCTTTAAAGAGTATGGATTAGGTTTAGGACTTCGAAGTGCAAACGGTATCTGGGCTGCAGGTGCAGGACAAGGTAATCCCTTACGCTTTACAGCACTGTCAGCCTTAAACACCTTTGTAGTTAAACATATGTGGTCTCAAGACGAAAATTACGAAGAAAACGTTGCTGCCTTGCACAGTACTCTTGATATCATAACACGCAGTTTTACAGAAGGATTACCCGGATACCAACAGCGTCTTTCTTCGATATGTTTCTTATCAATCCTGCAATTTGTTAAGGACAATCCTTCTGTTGAGCAAGACCTGATCGTGGAAGCGCTGTCACACGAACACAGCCTGAGAAGACTACTTGATATCATAAAGTGGAACGTTATAAAAATAGCAGGCAGACTTATAACTGCAAGATATCTTGATATCGGTTCTGACGTATTAGCTGCTGTCTTCAACAGCTATTATAGCAACAATAAAGATATCGTGCAACTTAAGATTACACCGGGGAGAGAAATCGACCTTAGTACTCAGGAAGAAGCTATGAACGCCGTCAAGAAAGTAAGATAAAAAAGAAAGAATCGGGGGCTATACAGATAGCCCCTTGGTTCGTGAGATCTGCCGCTTGTCTGATATCGTCACGAGCTTAGAAAAGCAATTGCGCATTGCCAAGACTTTATGTTAGAATAAGGGAAGATAAAGGTGGTGATTTTGTGGACGACTTTGAGTTACAAGACAGACTGGAAAGTTTAGAGAGACAAAATGAGAAGTTACAACAAAGTTTAGACAGTTTTCTTAACAGCTTTGACAGCAGGTTACAAGAACAACTTGCTGCACTTATCGACTGTTTTGATACTGTACCTTTAAAAGGAGGACAGATCCAAGACAAGGAAGATTACATTATTAAGCTTCTGTGCAACCTTGGCTACGGACAAGCTTGTATTCTTGAGAATCAAAAAATGCTACTGCAACTTTTAGGCAGCCGTAATATAGGTATAAGAAATCTTTCTGTTGACGAAAAGCAACGTAAGGTTGAGAAAGTACTGTCTGAACTGCAAAATCCTTATCAAAAGAAAGGTGAACAATCTTAATGGAAAAAGACAACAAAGAAGAAAAAACTGCTGTAAAAGCTTATGACCCTTATATGATCGATCTTCTTGAAGATATTCTGACTACCGTTAAAAATCTTCGGGAAGACAACGAAAAAACATTCAGCGCTGTCTTTGAAGGACTGTTGAGGATACTTATGTCTACAGTTGAACTTCAGTCAATGGTAGCAAGAGGTTTTGCTATCACTATGAAAAGTGACTCTGAAGGTTATCTGTCACGAACCAATAAGCTCAGAGCACATGACCTTAAAGTTTTTGCCAAAGAGTTTAGCGAAGCTTCTAATCACTATAACAAGTTGCTGGACGATCTCGAAAGAGCACAAACAATAGCAAAAGACGGCAGCGAAGACGAACTAATGAAACATTGCGACTTGTTAGTTAAAGATATTATAAAGCCAAAGGAGGAAAGCAAATAGTGATTGAAGATTACAATATTCGAAAGACTGTTGCGATCAGTGATCACAATATCAGTCTTTACTTTAGAGACAAAGATTCTGACTGTTTCATACCGTTACTTGACTTACTGCAACTTTGCAGTAACGCAGACTACAACGTTAAAGATATCAAAGCAATGGCAGGTGACGCCAACTGCGATATTATCAAGACAAGTGCGGATTATACCGTTAAAGTTTGCAATAAAGAAGGGTGTAACAATATTCTGATATCAGTTATGGATAAGGAAGAAGCAGCAAAAAACGTTGCCAAGATATCAGATTTCATTGAACAACAAAAAGAGCTGTTACCTGATATTGCAGAACAAAAAGAAGTTGATACCGTTAAAAGCGAAAAGTACTTTACTATGATATCAGTTAACGGACACAGTGTAAGATTTGTTCAAGTTAAAGACACAAGGTGGTTTAGTGTACAGGATATCGTAAGGTTTTTCTCTCCCCTTAAGGCTGCTGTCGTAGAAGATCAGATATCACTGCTTGACAGTAAAAAGATAGCTATTGTTCAGTTTCCTAACCATAATATCAGGAAGTGTATTGCTGAAGAAAGTTTTACAGACATTGTAAAAGTACTGTTGCCTGATAAGGCTGATACTGTTATAGCAGAACTGAAAAATGCCGTTCAAAGTACTGCTGTTAAGATATCAGAGTCAGCACAAGGAGTTAAGGAGCTTAGCATTAACGGAGAGACTACAAGCATTTTACGATACGTCTACATTACTATCAAGGGAATTAAATGCGCAGCTTATCGCCATACCCAAAAGAATATTATCGCATTCTTCAGTGTCAGCGGTATGGCAGCTGCTCTCAAAATTAACGCTACAGCTTGCTTGCAACGAGCAAGTACAAAAAAGGTTAAGTTCGTTACACACGACGATATCTTTCTGACTATCAAAGATCTGCGCAGCGTATTTTACGGTTCAGTAAGTGCCGCTAATATCTGTAACTCTCTTTCTAGTGATATCAAGAATAGTGATATCATAGATCAAGTTATGGAAGTAACTGATCCAAACGAACACGTTGTTCTGTTTGACGATAAACCTGCCATAAAACCTAAAGAATCTGAAGTTAAACAACGCGCACCTATTGTTATGTCTAACGGCAAATACGTTATCTTGTATGATAATGTTAAGATTAACGGATATCCCGTTCTTGTATGCTTTGCCAAAAATGATATCAACAATAAACAAGAAATACCTGAACCTTGGTTTTGGAGTACCAGCCTTGGTTACTCTTTCGATATCAACGGAATTACAGGCATTGCAGGTAAGTATGTCGATAACGATAACAAAACAAAGATTACTATCCCTGATATCAAAAAGTTTAACGTCAGGGTATTAACGTTAAATGGCATTGAGCAAACACTGCAAAACTCTAAAGTGTTATACAAGACAGAAGATATCATTGTCAAGGTTAAAGAAGCCGTTAACGCT